>JAESGM010000401.1_pt1 | contig 40404 bp, 37 predicted proteins | sample 9269721 | NCBI WGS metagenome assembly JAESGM01 (sample SAMN15720920, study PRJNA650825) | algae metagenome | isolation source: Komarekiella atlantica HA4396-MV6 and co-occurring heterotrophs from... | place: USA: Theobald House, Kauai, HI | collected 2009-07-29
TCGACGACTACAACGATAGCCACCCGCACTCAGGCCTGCGCTTCCTCTCCCCAAGAGAGTTCAGAGCAATGGCCGAAAGTGCCTAACTGCAACCCGTCCTCTGTCCGGTCCGACGGGGTGCACTCCAGCCGTCGCCTCGTTCTCGTGATAGTCGATGAGCCCGACGAAACGTCCCGCCTTGTCCATCATGAACACCGACGCCGTGTGATCGACGGTGTAGCCCCCGCCGTCCAGCGGCACCTTGCGGGCCGCGACCTTGAAGGCCGCCATCGCCTGGTCGACCGCGTCGCGGCTGCCTGACAGGCCGACGATGCGCGGGTCGAAGCTCTGGAGGTAGAGCCCCATCTGCTCCGGCGTGTCGCGCTCCGGATCCGCCGTGATGAAGAGCGCCTGGAGGCGATCGGCGTCTGTGCCGAGCGCGGCCATCCGGTTCGTCAAATCCATCAGTGTGGTCGGACAGACCTCCGGGCAATGCGTGAAGCCGAAGAACACGAGGGACGGCCGGCCCAAAAGGTCGCGCTCCGTCACGGTGCGGCCCTTGGTGTCGACGAGCGCGAACGGCCCGCCGATCTGTGGGACGCCCTTGATCTCGACCTCTCTGCCCAGATCGGCGCGACCGGGCCCGTCGATTCGCCACCAGCCGATGGCGATCGCCACGGCCACGAACGCCGTGACGGCGACGGCGACCCAGGCCGCAATGCGGACGAGGCGCAGCGCGCCGACCAATGTCTCAGCGCCCTTGGGCCGACGGGCCGGGGGCGCCGATTGCTTCCACGGCGAATTCGATCTCGACCATGCCCGCGCGCTCGAAGGTAAGCGTGCCCCGGATGCGATCGCCATTCTGCAAGGGCGCCTTGAGGTCCATGAGCATGAGGTGCAGGCCGCTCGGCTTCAGTTCGACCGAGTGTCCGCCGGGCACGGGCAGGCCGCCCCTCAGCTCGCGCATCCGCATCAGCCCGTCCACGACGCTCATATCGTGGATCTCGACGCGGCCGGCGGGTTCCGCCGTCGCCGCGAGAAGCCGGTCCGCCACGCCGCCGGCATTGGCGATGCGGAGGTATCCCGCAGCAACCCTGGCCGAAGGCGGCGTGGCGCGGCTCCAGGGTTGCGCGATGGTCAGATCCCCGACGCGGGTCTCGTCGGCGTCGGCGGGATGCGGCGCCAGGACGAGCAGGGCGATGAGCAGGAGCGGCTTCAGCATGCGCGCAACCTAGGCCGCCCCATCGCAATTGCGAGAGGTCAGAGTGACGCGACCGTCTGCGTAGGCTTCAGGGCGCTCCGCCTCCCATCGCCGTGTCCCACAGGAGCTTCACGTTCAGCGCAATGATGACGAGGGCGATGACGACCGCAGCGGCGGTGAGCCAGCGCGGCGCGAGCATCGCGCCCATCTTGTCCCGCGACGCCGTGAACATCACCAGCGGCACGATGGCGAAGGGCAGCTGGAACGACAGGATCACCTGGCTGAGGATGAGCAGCTTCGCTGTCTGGCCCTCGCCGTAGATCAGCGTCACCACGACGGCGGGCACGATGGCGACGAGGCGCGTGACCAGCCGACGCAGCCAGGCCGGCAGCTTCAGGTCGATGAAGCCCTCCATCACGATCTGACCGGCCATGGTCGCCGTCACGGTCGAGTTGAGGCCGCAGCAGAGCAGCGCGATCGCGAACAGGGAGGGCGCGATGGAGGCGCCCAGCAATGGCGCAAGCAGCTCATGGGCGCGTCCGAGTTCCGAGACCTCGGTCTGTCCGGTTTTGTGGAACGTCGCGGCGGCGAGGATCAAAATCGCGGCGTTGACGAGAAGCGCGAACATCAGCGCGACGGTCGAGTCGATGGTGGCATACTTCAGCGCCTCGCGCTTCTCCGGCAGCGTGTCGCCATAGGCGCGCGTCTGCACGATGCCCGAGTGCAGATAGAGGTTATGCGGCATCACCGTCGCGCCGATGATGCCGAGCGCCAGGAAGAGCATGTTGGGATTGCTGACGATGTCCGTCGTGGGCGCGAAGCCGCGGATCACCTGTCCCCAGTCCGGATCGGCCAGAGCGATCTGGACCGCGAAGCACAGCGCGATCACGCCCAGCAGCGTGATGATGAACGCCTCGATCCAGCGGAACCCCCTATTCTGGAGCCACAGGATCACGAAGACGTCGAGCGCCGTGATGATCACGCCGATCTCGAGCGGGATGCCGAACAGGAGATTGAGCGCGATCGCCGTGCCGATGACCTCGGCGAGATCGGTGGCGCAGATCGCGAGCTCGGCGAGCGCCCAGAGCGGCCAGGAGACCCAGCGCGGATAGGCGTCCCGGCAGGCTTGGGCGAGGTCGCGGCCCGTGGCGATGGCGAGCCTGGCGCAGAGCGCCTGCAGCAGGATCGCCATGATGTTGGACAGCAGCGCGACGAACAGCAGCGCGTAGCCGAACTGCGCGCCGCCCGCGAGCGAGGTGGCCCAATTGCCCGGGTCCATGTAGCCGACAGCGACGAGATAACCCGGTCCGAAGAATGCCAGGAACTTGCGCCAGGGCGTGGCGTCGGGTCGGACCGCGATCGATCGGAAGACATCGAGCAGCGAGGGTTCGCCACGGCCCCGCAGCCAGCCCTTTTCCGCATGCCCCGGCGCTGTCGACATCACGGCCTCTTCTTGCAAAGAATTTGCATTAGCAGAAATTATCTGTTATTTCCGGTTGCGTCAATGCAGTTGCAATTCATTTTCATCAGGAGGTTGCGGGATGTCCGGCGCGGCGACAGCAATCCTCGAACGGTGCCGCAAGCAAGGACGCCGGATGACGGGCCAGCGCAGGATCATCGCGGAGCTTGTCACCGCGGCGAAGGACCATCCGGACGTCACCGAGCTCTACCGCAGGGCGTCGAAGATTGATCCTCGCATCTCGCTGTCCACGGTCTACCGCACGCTGAAGATGTTCGCCGAAGATGGGCTTGTCGAGCAGCACAGCTTCAAGGGTGGACGCTCGCGCATCGAGCGCGCCGATGGCGCGCATCACGATCACCTCATCGACACGCAGAGCGGCAAGGTCATCGAGTTCCGTTCGGAAGAGATCGAGCGGCTACAAACCGAGATCGCTCGCAAGCTCGGCTACGAGCTGACCGGCCATCGGCTGGAGCTCTACGGCCGCAAGCTCGAGTCCATCTGACGGGCCGGCGATGTCCTGGGTTCGGCCGAACGCCGGACCGCACCACGCTATCTGGTGATCGCACCCGTCACCTGCGGCAGGCGGTCCGGATCGAATGGATCGGCGAGCGCCGCCTCCGGGCGGCTGATCTCCACCGGACCCGAGGTGATCGCCTGCAGTCGGTCGGCCCCCATCGTTGCGAGCATCGCCCTGAAGCTCTTGTGCATGCCTCCATCGACATGGGCGAAGGACATGGCCGGCATCCCCGCCTTGACCGCCGCCGCGAACACCAGGTCGTCGGTCGAACGCTTCTGGGCTACCACCTGCTCGACCGCCGGATCGATAGCGTAAGTTGGACAGGCCGCGCCCGGCGTGAAGGGACCGGCTCCGTCGGCGGCGTTGAAGACATAGCGGCGTCCGCAGGCCGCGAGACGCGGCGGCTGCTTCGTCGCCTCGAAATGATCGGAACCCTCCTTCAGGTTTTTCCAGAAGGCGAAGTTCGCGTTCTCGCGGTGGCGCGCCATGTTGTCGGGCGTCATCCGGAACGGCAGCGACTGGACTTGGAAGCTCTTCTGGCCGCCGGCGAAGGCCTCGCGCGCCATGGCGTAGATCTCCGACACGCCGTCGTTGGTCAAGGCGAAGCAGCCGGCCGACGTGCAGGCGCCATGCACCATCAGCGCGGTCCCGCTATAGCCCTGGGACCGCTCGAGCGCATTGGGATACCCGAGGTTGAACGACAGATGGAACTGCGAGCGCGGGTTCATCAGATCGGGCGTCACGGCGTAGAAGCCTTCGGGCGACTGCCGGTCGCCCTCGCGCCTCTTCGGGCCGAGCTGGCCTGACCAGCGGCACATCGGATAGGTCTTCAGGAGCGCGTACTGGCCGGTCCGGTCGCGCTTCCAGACCTCCAGCTCGCTCTCCTTCTTGAAGATGCGCACCATGACGGGATCGGCGGGCGACATGCCCTTCGCCGTCATCTCGGACAGGAGCGCCGCCGGGATCGGCACCGAATGGCGCGCGCCCATGTCGGTCGTAACGCATCCCGAGACCGCGAGCAGCGCGACGATTGTCGAGATTTTGCCCAAAACGCGCAGGAGGGAGGAATGGATCATGGTTCGCAACAGATAGCCGAACGCGGCTGACGAAGTGTTGAGGAACGTGGTGAAGCGTCTTTAAGACCTGAAGCGGCATGAGGTTCAAGCCCCAAGCCGAGCGGCGTTTCAACGCGCGTTGCGCTGACGTTCTTGTGAAGAGCTGCGGCGCGAAAGCGTCTTGAAGCTGCAGCCGCTTCAGGTCGCAGACCGAGCACGAATGATTCAGGAGGATTGGATGCTGGAAAGGAGACGATTGCTGACGGGCGGCGCTTGCCTCGCCGTTCTTCCCGCCGCAGCGCAGCAGGCGCAGGGCGACAAGGCGCTGATGGACCGCATCATCGCCGCAGCCGTGCTGCCGGACAAGGTCTTCGGCGCCACCGACGCGCCGGTCACGATCGTCGAATACGCCTCGGTGACCTGCCATTTCTGCATGAAGTTCCACACCGAGACCTGGCCGGCGCTGAAGGCGAAGTATGTCGACGCGGGCAAGGTGCGCTTCATCATGCGGGAATTCCCGCTCGATCCGCTGGCGAGCGCCGCGTTCATGCTCGCACGCTGCGCCGGTGATGACAAATGGTACCCGATGCTCGATCTGCTCTATCGGACCAAGGAGAACTGGGGTCATAGCCAGAATCCGTCGGAGACGCTCCTTCAGACCGTGCGGCAGGGCGGATTCACGAAGGATTCGTTCGAGGCGTGCCTGCGTGACGAGCAGCTGTTCCAGAACGTCAAACGGTCGGCCGAGGTGGCGGCCCGCGACTTCGGCGTCAACTCGACGCCCACCTTCTTCATCAACGGCGAAAGGCGGACGGGCGCGCTGACGCTTCAGGAGTTCGACAGGATCCTGGAGCCGATGCTCGCGGCCAGGCGCTGAGCCGCATCGACGCTTGAAACCACCAGCCCCGCCACAAGAACGAAGACCCATGACGATCGAACGCCTCTCGCGCCGCACCTTCGCGGTCGGCCTCCCCTTCGCGCTCGCGGGCTGCGTCAGCCGGGTTGAGCCGATCGTTCCGGCGTCCTACTCGAAGAGCACCCGGCCCGTGGTCCCGCCGCAGCTCGTCGCCCTCTATGATGCGCTGCCCGACGAGCGCTTTCCCGTCCCGGCCGTCGATTTCGATGAGGTCGATCCGAACGTCCTGCGCCGGGTCGTCGACGATCCGACCGGCGAGCCGCCCGGCACCCTGATCGTCGACACGCCCGCGTGTGCGCTCTATCTCGTGCTCGATGGCGGACAGGCGCTGCGGTACGGCGTCGGCGTCGGACGGGAGGGGCTCTCCTGGGAGGGCCGCGCCGTCGTCGGCCGCAAGGCGGAATGGCCGCGCTGGACGCCGACCAAAGACATGATCGCCCGCGAGCCGGAAAAGAACGCCCGCTGGGTGAACGGCATGGAGCCGGGCCTGGACAATCCTCTGGGCGCCCGTGCCCTCTATCTCTATCGCGACAATCGCGACACGCTCTACCGCATCCACGGCACCAACGACCCCTCCAGCATCGGCACGGCCGTCTCCAGCGGCTGCATCCGGCTTATCAACCAGGACATCGTCGACCTCTACGCACGCGTGCCGGAAGGAACATCGGTTCTCGTGAAGCAGTGACGAACGCGCTCGGCGCCGCCCGGCGTCCGCCGCGTCGCTCAGCTGCCGCCCTTGCAGACCTTGGAAAAGGCGCTGAAATACTGAAGGACCGGGCTGTCCTCCCGACCAGGTCCGACCGCGAGGCGGATCGCCTGAAAGCATTGCCGGTTTTCGACCGCTTGCCCATTGATCATGGTAGACTTGCAGTAGAAGTCGTTCTGACCCTTGAGGTCTAGGATCACCATGAGCGGCCTGTCCCCCTGGCTCGCCAGGATGGCGTCGGCGACGACGGGACCTCGGAAGTCGAAGGTCTCCGTTCGGACAAGCGACTCCGTCGGCTTGCTGGCGAACACCCAATCGAACTTCGTGGCGACCGCGATCAAGCAACCCCCTTCAACCGACACCGACTTCGACCCTTTGATCGTCACGCCCGCCCGTCGACTGCTGAACGAGTAGACGCCGGCGCCCTCGCGGGACCAGATCGCATCCTCGTTGGCGATCGGACCGTTGGTGTCGAAGGCGCGCGCACCCTGGCTGCCGTTGAAGAGCAGGAGCGCGGCGAGATCCCTGACGTCGGGAGCTTGCGCTGTCTGTCCCAGCGCGACGGGGCCCGACAGCGCGAAACCCAGCCCGGCCGTCACCACGGCGGCAGCTCGCCTGAACGTTTCGAAAGGCATGTGAACCATCAGTGACTGTGTAAAGCGATTTGTCCGTCTCGGCAACGACGTCAGCTCAGCGCTGCGGAGCGTCGCGCCAGCACGTCATGTCCATTCGAATCAGCTTCCCGCGGCAAGAAATGCACATTCATGCCTCCGCGACGGCCGGGAATCTTCATCCCCATCGAGCGACGCCAAGGTGCTGCTTGCTCCACAGCCGAAATTTCCGACGTGAACGCATCCGACACGATGACGGACGCATCGAGAAGCTTGGTGGCCTGCTCGAGACGCTGAGCCACATTGACGACGTCGCCAAGCACGGTCAGCTCGGCGTGGCGGCTGGAGTTGATCACGCCGAACAGGATCACCCCGTGATGCAAGCCGATTCCGGCCCGCAATGCCGGCTTGCCGCTGGTGATGTTCTGCTTCTCCCACTGCTGCAGACAGATTGCGATCGCCCTCGCGCAGGCCAAGGCGTTCGACTTGTCGTCCGGCGACGTCTGGAGTGCTCCGAAGACGGCGAGAACGGCGTCCCCGATGAACTTGTCTATGGTCCCCCCGAAGGCGAAAACGCGTTCCGAAACGATTTCCCTGAACTCCCCCAGTATCGCGGCCAATTCGGCTCCTGTTGCGCCTTCGGAGAATCGTGTGAACGATCGCAGATCGACGAACATCACGCTGGCCTCCCGCTCGGTCATACCGAGGGACAAGCCCTTCTGCGCGATTTCCGCTGCGACGGCGGGCGTGAAGAAGCGCTGGAGATTGCTTTGCTGCAGTTCGGCGCTCACAGCGCGGGACAAGGATCGATTATGGTCCTTGATCACCATCAACACCATCGCGGCGGCGAGCACGAACACGGCCGCAAGGACGCCGTCGAGCCGCAGGCGAGACAAGGCGTTCGGCGTGAGAAGACCGCCACCTTCGGCCAAGACCGCCATCATCGCGAAACCCAGCCAACCACCCAGGAAGATACTGGCGAAAATTAGCACCATACGAGACTGAAACGAGAGTCCGGCATGGAGCAGGAGGATGAAGGCGACCGAAATGTTGGTTGCCGTCAGATCGTGCTCGCGCGGCGTCCCGGCGAACATATGCTCGTGGAAAAGCGCGACGACCAACGAAGCGTCGACCGCCACCAAGGGAGCTGCCAGCCAAGGCGAGGCTCGGTTGAACCAAGTGAGCGTCAGGGCCAAGCAGGTGATGAGGGCATAAGCCACAACGACCTTCGCATGAACGGTCGGGTCCTGATGCTCGTCCAGCCAAAGCGTCGATGTCAGCATGACTGCGACGGCGATGCGGAGAAGGCCTGAGCGAAGTTCGACGTTCAGCGCGTTCGCGCTAATTTTTGTGACGACCGGATAGTCTGGGTTTTCTGACATGCGTTCCACACGACGCCGAGCCGTGCCACGTATCTGACGGATTGCGAATGCTGGAAGTACAAAAACACAGTGTTCTGATGTAAATTTCTCAGGTACTATCGACAAGAATCAGGACTGCAAGCGAATCATGTTGGACGGGGGCTGCCTCCTGCCGGGATCAATAGGGCGATCTTGCCGGGAAATCAGCATTTGGCCGCACTTTCGAGGTGCGGCATGTTCGCCCCGACGGCTCATTTCCCAACACAAATCTTGACCTGCAGAGCTTTCCGTCCTAATTGCCGTCCTGCTTCAAGGCGGGACTTTCAGATAGGGTCTCGCCAAGTATGCTGCGCTGCGCTAGCAGCCCGACTTGGAGGAGAACGCAGCGATGAACCGGCGCACTTTGATGGCAGCGGCGCTCGCAGGGCTGATTGGCTCGACGGCGCAAAACGCTCGGGCCCATTCCGCCTCGAACGGCGGCCAGGTGCAGCAGATCGGTCCCTACGAGGTTGAACTCGTCGTCAAGGGAGCCGACGTCACGCTCTTCGTGCTGGACAGCCAGGACAAGAAGGTTGACGTCGCGGCGTTTTCGGCCACCGCCACTGTGCTCGCCAAAGGCAACGAGCAGAAGGTGATCGAATTGAAGCCGGCCGGCGACAACAAGCTCGGCGGCAAGGTGGAGTTCGCTTTCGATGGCAAGTTCCGCGCGACGGTGTCATTGAAGACGCCCGCGGGCGAGGCCGGCAAGGGGCGCTATGCCCTGGACGCCCTTCGGTAGGCGCTTGATCTGATGCGCGACACGCTGGCCGGCTTTGGCGACCGATGGTTCGGCCCCTCCTGGGGACGCCGGTTGCGTGTCGTCGTGTCCTCTCTCTGCCTGATTCTGGCTCTGGCGCATGGTCCAACGGTCGCGGCGTTGGCGGCGACGCCGTCGGTCGCGACCGATGCCGTTTGGACGTCCGGCGACGACGCCGAGAGCAACCAGGCCTCGACTGACAACGCGACCGGTCTCAACTGCTCGGTCCATTGTACCTGCGCCTGGCCCCCGGTGAAGGCGGGCGATCAGGGTATCGCGCCCGCGGCGAGGCGCGTGGTACGGATTGTTGCGCATCGCGCGACAAAGGCCGTCGCGCCCGGTTTGCCGTTCAAGCCCCCGAGAATGGCCGTCGCAGCCTAGCTGATCCAGGCTCTTCGCACGGAAGACCGCCTCATATCGTCGTCGCGTCTCATTGCGACGGCAAGAGCAAGGGGCGCTCCGGACTTGCCATTCCCGACGACGAGGGCTTCGCCATGAAGAAGTCTATTGCTCTTTTTGCGGCGCTGGCGGCCGGCGTTCTGATCGCCGCTTTCATGCCGCGGGTTCCTGAAACGGTGCGGGACGCCATCGCCGCCGCGGGCTTCGGCTCGTTGGTTTCGGCGAGTTCCGAGGCCGCCTCGGCCAAACCGGCGGCGAAGGGCGGACATGCCCACGGCTCCGAGGAGAAGGAAGGGCCGAAGGGGGTCGTGCAGATGACGGCGGATCGAGTCAGCGCTGCGAAGATCGAAGTCGCGGCCGCCGCCAAGGGCGTGCTCGCGCGCCGCGTCTCCGTCCCCGGCGTCATCGCTGCTGATTCCGACAAGGTCGCCAACGTCGCCGCACGTGTGGTCGGCACGACCGCCGAGCTCAACAAGCGGCTCGGCGATCAGGTGACGAAGGGTGAGACGATCGCGATCCTCGACAGCCGCGAGGTCGCTGAAGCAAAGAGCGAATTGCTGTCCGCCCTGGTGAACCAGGAGCTGCAGGCGACGCTGTTCGAGCGGGAGCAGTCGCTTTGGGACAAGAAGATCTCGGCCGAACAGCAGTATCTCAAAGCGCGCAACGTCAATGCGGAGGCCGGTCTGCGGGTCGATCTGGCGCGGCGCAAGCTGGCGGCACTGGGCGTCCTCGATGGCGAAGTCACCACGCTGACGCGGTCGGCAGCGAGACGTTCGGTCGCCGCCGAAGCCGAGGCCAGCGCCCGGTCGGGCCTGCAACGGTACGAGCTGCGCGCGCCGATCTCGGGCCGCATCGTCGAGCGCCGCGTGGACCTCGGCGCGCCGGTCGGCGGCGAAGGCCAGGAGAAGGTCGTCTACGTGATCGCCGACCTCTCAAGCGTCTGGGTCGAGCTCGCCATCCCGACCGGCGATCTCTCGCAGATTCGCGAAGGCCAGTCCGTCAAGGTGACGACGAGCGGCGACATGCCTCAGGCTGGCTCCGGCCGCATCGTCTTCATCAGCCCGATGCTGAACCAGGAGACGCGGTCGGCCCGTGTCATCGCGAGCCTCGACAACAAGGATTTCGCGTGGCGGCCGGGCACGTTCGTGACTGCGGCGGTGACCATCGAGGAGCAGCAGGTCGACATCCGCGTCCCGCGTTCTGCCCTGCAGACGATCGGCGCGGATCAGGTCGTGTTCGTGCGCACCGCCGCCGGGTTCGAGAAGCGCGACGTGGTGCTGGGCAAGGGCGACGACGCGTTCGTGGAGGTCGTCTTCGGCCTCGATCCCGACGAGCCGATCGCCGTAGCCAATTCCTTCATCCTGAAGGCCGAACTGGGCAAGGCGGAAGCCGAACACTCCCACTGAGAGGCGTCCGACATGATCAGCGGCATCCTGGCATTCTCGGTCAGACAACGATGGCTCGTCCTCCTGCTGTCGCTGCTCGCGATGGCGGTCGGCGTCTGGTCGCTGACGAAGCTGCCGATCGACGCCGTTCCCGACATCACCAACAACCAGGTGCAGGTGAACGCGGTCGTACCGTCGTTGTCGCCGTTCGACGTCGAGAAACAGATCACCTATCCGCTTGAGACGGCGCTCGCAGGCATTCCCGGCCTTGAATATACGAGGTCGCTGTCCCGGAACGGTTTCGCACAGGTCACGGCCGTCTTCAGCGAAGCGACGGACCTTTATTTCGCCCGCGCGCAGGTCAACGAACGCCTGAGCGCCGCCAAGGCGACGTTCCCCCCGGGCGCCGAGATCCACCTGGGACCGATCTCGACGGGTCTCGGCGAGATCTACATGTGGACGGTCAGCTTCCGGAAGCCCGACGGCGGCCAGCCGGCTCGCGACGGACAGGCGGGTTGGCAGGCCGACGGAAGCTACCTGACGCCCGAGGGACAGCGGCTTCGCAGCGACTTCGAGCGCGCGGCGTATCTCCGCACCGTGCAGGATTGGATCGTCGGGCCGCAGCTGAAGACGGTGCGCGGCGTCGCCGGCGTCGACGTCATTGGCGGCTACAAGAAGCAATACCAGGTCCAGCCGGACCCCGCAAAGCTGATCGGCTTCGGCCTGTCGTTCAAGGACATCGCCGAGGCGATCGAGTCGAACAACCAGAACCGCGGCGCAGGCTACCTCGAGCGCAACGGCGAGGGCTACGTCGTCCGCTCGGCGGGGCGGCTCGAGAGCATGGAGGAGATCGGGAACGTCGTCGTCGCGACCAGGGGCGGCGTCCCGGTCCGGGTCCGCGACGTCGCGCAGGTCGCGATCGGGCGCGAACTTCGCACGGGTTCTGCGTCCGAGAACGGCTCGGAAGCAGTCGTCGGCACGGCGCTGATGCTGATCGGTGGCAACAGCCGTACCGTCTCCGCCGCAGTCGACGACAAGATGAAGGAGATCGCGCGATCGCTTCCACCCGCGGTCGAGGTCAAGACCGTGCTCAACCGCACGCTGCTCGTCGATGCGACGATCAAGACGGTGGCCAAGAACCTGGCCGAGGGAGCGCTCCTGGTCATCGCCATCCTGTTCCTGCTCCTCGGCAACATCCGCGCCGCCATCATCACGGCGATGGTCATTCCGGTCGCGATGCTGATGACGATGACAGGAATGGTCCAAGGCAAAATCAGCGCGAACCTGATGAGTCTGGGCGCGCTCGACTTCGGCCTGATCGTGGACGGCGCCGTCATCATCGCCGAGAACGCCCTGCGCCATCTCGCGGAGCGCCAACACGCGCTTGGCCGCAAGCTCACGCTGGAGGAGCGCCTCGAAACAGTGCGGCACGCCGCCGACGAGATGGTGAAGCCGTCGGTCTACGGGCAGGCGATCATCATCCTGGTCTATGTCCCGATGCTCACCTTCACCGGCGTCGAGGGCAAGATGTTCGCGCCGATGGCGCTCACCGTCATCATCGCGCTCGTTGCCGCCTTCCTGCTGTCGTTGACCTTCGTGCCCGCGCTGATCGCGATAGCGATCACCGGCCGCGTGAAGGAGGAGGACAATTTCCTCGTCCGCGCGATGAAGGCGGTCTACCGGCCCGCGCTCGCCGTGGCGGTCCGCCGGCCGATGGTCATGATCGTCGCGTCAGTCCTGCTCTTCGCCGGTGCGGCCACGATCTTCACGAGGCTCGGTCAGGAATTCATCCCGCAGCTCGACGAGAAGAATATCGCAATGCACGCGATGCGCATTCCGTCGACGGCGCTGTCGCAATCGCAGGACATGCAGAGCCAAGTCGAACGGATGGTCAGCACCTTCCCGCAGGTGGCCTTCGTCTTCTCCAAGACCGGGACCGCCGAGGTCGCGGCCGACCCGATGCCGGTGAACGTCTCCGACAACTTCATCATCCTGAAGCCGCGGGAGGAATGGCCGGACCCGACGCTGCCGAAAGACAAGCTGATCGAGCAGATCCAGGCAGCGGTCGGACAGGTCGCCGGCAACAACTACGAGTTCACGCAACCCATCCAGATGCGCTTCAACGAACTCCTAGCGGGCACGCGCGGCGATCTCGCCGTGAAGGTCTTCGGCGACGAGTTCGACGCGATGCTGCCGCTCGCCAATCAGGTCGCCGGCATCCTCCGGGGCGTGCAGGGCGCCGAAGACGTCAAGGTCGAGCAAGTGTCCGGCCTGCCTTTCCTCGAGATCCGCATCAACAAGGCGGAGATCGCCCGGCTTGGGCTGAGCCACATGGCCGTCCAGGACATCATCGGCGCGGCGATCGGCGGAAGGGAAGCAGGCGTGCTGTTCGAGGGAGATCGGCGCTTCGAGATCGTCGTGCGTTTGCCGGACGCCGTCAGGGACGATCTGGAGGCCTTGAAGAACCTGCCCGTACCGCTTGCCGCTGGGAGCAGCGGCCGGATGGCTTCCGTGCCGCTGAAGCAGGTCGCCACCTTCACATTCGCCGAGGGCCCGAACCAGATTTCGCGCGAGAACGGCAAGCGCCGGGTCGTCGTGACGGCGAACGTGCGCGGGCGCGACATCGCCTCGGTGGTGGCGGAAGCCCAGGCCAAGGTGGGAGCGGAGGTCAAGCTGTCGGCCGGGTCGTGGATCACTTGGGGCGGACAGTTCGAGAATCTCGCCGCCGCCCGCCAGCGCCTGATGATCGTCGTGCCGGCCTGCTTCTTCCTGATCTTCCTGCTGCTCTATTCGGCTCTCGGCTCCGTGCGCGATGCGCTGCTCGTGTTCAGCGCCGTGCCGCTCGCGCTGACCGGTGGCGTTGCGGCCCTATGGCTCAGAGACATGACGTTCTCCGTCTCCGCAGCCGTCGGCTTCATCGCCCTGTCGGGCGTGGCGGTCCTCAACGGCCTCGTGATGCTGACCTTCATCAAGCAGCTCGTCGAGGAAGGGCGCAGCGTGCGGGAAGCAATCTTCGAGGGCGCAATCACCCGGCTTCGTCCTGTGGCGATGACCGCGTTGGTGGCGTCGCTCGGGTTCGTCCCGATGGCATTGGCGACGGGAACGGGCGCGGAGGTGCAGAAGCCTCTGGCCACCGTCGTGATCGGCGGCCTGATCAGCGCGACGCTGCTGACGCTACTCGTCCTGCCGGCGCTCTATGCGCATTTCGCGACGCCGAAGATCGGACCCGTCGCCGAGGTCGGGCCGGAATCCGAGCCGACCGCGCCGGTGGTGACGCCCTATCGTCAAGCCGCGGAATAATGTCGTGGCGCCTGGTTTTCTCCGACGATGGCAAAGCGGCATCCACTCAAGCGAACGTGCTCTCGGCGTCCCGTCGGTCGGCTCGACCCACATCGTCTCCGTGGCAGCCGGGCTGGCGCTGCTCGCAGCCCTGGGTTCCAGCGCGATCGCCGAACCGCTTCAATCCGCCCTCGCGCGAACCTATTCCTCGAACCCGACGCTCAACGCGCAGCGTGCGCAGCTGCGGGCCTTGGACGAGACCGTGCCGCAAGCCCTTGCAGGGCTGCGTCCGCGAGCGGCGCTGACGATCGAGAACGGCGTGACCCGCACCCGCGAACGCAGCCTGCAGGAGCAGGAGATCGTGGTGCGAGACGCCAACGGCGACGAACGGGAAATCGCCGTTCGGGCAAAGCAGACCTCCCGCGTGACCACGCGCCCGCGCGCCGGAGAACTGACCGCCGAGCAGACGCTGTTCGATGGCGGCAGGACGGCCGGGGCGGTGAGCCAAGCGGAGTCGCAGATCCTGGCGGCGCGCGAGACGCTGCGCAACGTCGAGCAGAACGTCCTGCTCGATGCGGCGACCGCCTACCTGGACGTTCTTCGAGACCAATCACTTCTGGAGCTCGAGCGCGCCAACGTGAAGGTCCTCGAGGAGATCGTCTATCAGGCGCGAGAGCGGCGCGTCGCGGGACAGCTCACCCGTACGGATGTCGCCCAGGCGGAAGCGCGGTTGGCGAGCGGCCGATCCCAGGCGGATCTGGCGCAGGCGAACCTGATGGGCAGTAAGGCCCGATATCGTCTAATCACCGGCCTGAATCCCGGCCGGTTGATCTTTCCGCAACCCGTGGCGGCGCAACTCCTTCCTCGCACCGTCTCGGACGGAGCCAGGGTCGCTCTCGCACGGCATCCGGCTATCCGGGCGGCGCTGCATGGCGCCGACGCCGCCGCGCTGGAAGTCAAGGTCGTGCAAGCAGACCTCTATCCGAAAGCCGTGCTGACGGCGGGGCTCGCCCGCCGCTATGACAGCGAGCTGCCGACCGACAAGACGTTCACGGGCGCGGCGTCCGTGCAGCTGACCGTGCCGATCTACGACGGCGGCGCCACCTATTCACGAACGAGGCAATCGAAGCAGACTGCGGCGCAGCGGCGCATCGAGGTGGAGAGTGTCCGGGACGAAGTGCGCGCCGCTCTCGTCGTCGCCTCCAGCCTGCTTTCGACCGCACGCGCGCAGAAGCAGGCTTCGGCCGCTCAGATCGAAGCCAATGCGATCGCTCTGAACGGCGTCAGGGAAGAGGCGGCGGTCGGGCGGCGCACCACGCTCGACGTCCTCAACGCCCAGCAGGATCTGCGGATCAGCCGGGCCAGCCTGTTGACGGCCCAACGGGACGAGGTCGTCGCCTCCTACGGCCTTCTCCTGGCCACCGGCCGTCTTTCGGCGGCGGTACTCGGACTTCGCGTCGAGCGCTACGACGCCGCCCGTCATTTCGAGCAGGTCAAGGGGCTTCGCGCCGAGACGACGACGCCGGACGGCCGTTGAAGACTTGCGGGAGGTCCGCAGCAGAGCTTTGCCGGGCAACTCAATCAACAGATTATATCCGGATCCGGTGCCCCCGCCGCTTTGATCCATTGCATTGTCAGGATTTGCAAGCTTGGCTAGAGACGATCCAAGTCCTGCCGAAGGGCACATTCACGTGGCCGACGACGCAGGCTTCGGAGTCGATATGCAAATCACGTGGGCATGCATTGCGTCGGTTCTGGTCGCCGGTTTGGCCTATGGCGCCGCATCAGCGCAGGAACAAAAGCCCGAGCCGCTGGCCAAAGGCATCCAGGACAACTCCTTCCTGATCGAGGAGGCCTACAATCAGGAGCCCGGCGTCGTCCAAAGCTACTCGACGTTCCGCCGTCAGGGCGCCGGCCGCTATTTCGCCTTCACCCAGGAATTCCCCGTCGGCGGGCAGGACCATCAACTCTCTTACATCCTGCCCTACAGCATGCTGCGCAATCAAGGTGTGCGGTCGCGCGGTATCGGCGACGTGCTGCTGAACTACCGCTATCAGGCCCTCTACGAAACCGCGACCGTTCCTGCCTTCGCGCCGCGCATCAGCCTGATCCTGCCGACCGGAAGCGCCACCACTGGGGCGGGCAATGGATCGCTCGGCTTCCAGGGCAGCCTGCCCTTCAGCAAGATCGTGTCGGATCGGGTGACGCTGCACACCAATTTCGGATTCACCACCTACACCGACGTGCAGGGCCGCAGCCCGAAGAACTACAACGTCGGCGGCAGCGTCGTCTATGCGGCGACGAAGGATCTCAATTTCCTGGTCGAGGCGATCGGCGAACGCACGGAATCGGTCAACGCGGACCGCAGGATCGAGCGGCAGTCGGTGCTGACGATCTCGCCCGGCGCGCGTTACGCGATCAACCTCACCGACTATCAGGTCGTCTTCGGCGTCGGCGCGCCGATCGTCATGCAGCAGGGTTCTCGCCCGAGCTATGGTGCCATCGTGTACTTTTCCGTCGAAGGAAAGGTCTGGAAATAGATTATCGGTAATCCGAAATTTCAGATTAAGGAATCGGCGAAGGCCGAAATGGGCGCAGTCAACAAAGGCGATGACGACGACGCTTCGAATTGTGGCCGCACTGGCCGAGCCTTCCAATATCACGACGGTTCTCCTATTTCGTCAGGATGTCGAAATCGAGCGAGCTTGGCGACCCAAGTGCGAGGCGCCGCGCCATCGCGGTGCTCCGGCGACCTTGCGTCATCCTTGCAACAACAACGGTCCTGAGCGTCGGTGATGTCGGTGCTCAGACCTTGCCGCAATGCGAGCCATCCCGCGAGGGCTATGAATCGTGCCGTCTGGCGGATGATGGCGGAGCGGTCGATATCGAGCGCGCCGTTCCGCCTGGTAAAATGATCGTCGCGATCACCATGCGGCCCGGACGTGAGAATGCGCGGTTGTCGGTCCGAGCCTTGGAGCTGGCCTTCGCCAGTCACGCGGTGCCGAACGCCGCCCGCGCGATCCTCGAGAATGCGTTGGCGCAATGCCTGCGGAGCGGAGCCGAGATCACGACCCGGATCGGCGCGGCTGAATGGATGTTCGCACGCGAAGCGCCTTATGCCTGCGTGCTGCGCATCACGCCTTGAGGGCGACTGCTCCCGTCAGGCCTCCATCGCCGTTTTCGATCGTCCACCGAAGAGCCCGCTCGCCATCAGAAGCGCCGCGCCGCAGACGATAGCGACATCGGCCATGTTGAAGGTCGGCCAATGCCATCCTGCATAATGGAAATCGAGAAAATCCGTCACGGCCCCCTCCCGCCAGCGATCGAGCGCGTTGCCGAGCGCGCCGCCGGCGATCAGTGAAAGCCCGATGCGCTCCGCGCCCGATTCCGTCCGCAGGGCCCAGGCGATGAGCCCGGTCGCGACCACGACCTTGAAGACCGTCAGGATCCAGGGGAGATCGTCGAAGACGTCCTTGAACATGCCGAAGCTGACGCCGGTGTTGAAGCCAAGACGCAGGTTGAAGAATGGCGCGAGCGCGATCACCTGCGGCGGCGAGAGCACGACGTTCAGCATCAGCCACTTCGTCGCCTGGTCGAGAGCGAAGGCCGCAGCAACGATCGCCAGGACGGTCGTGAGCCGGGACGCCACTTTACTGCGTCGCATTTCACCCTGCTCGCTCATCATATGATCGTCCACCTCCGCTGAGGGCGTTAATTCCGCAGCGGCACGCGGCGCATGGAGCCGCACACGCTTTGACGCGCCTCGAAACCAGCCATCATCGCCTGGCGTCAGGGTTGAAGGCGAGCAGCCGCAGCGCGTTGATCGTCACCAGCACCGTGGCGCCGGTGTCGGCCAGGATGGCGATCCACAGCCCGGTCACGCCCAATACCGTGGTGACGAGGAACACCGCCTTCAGGCCCAGCGCGACCGCGATGTTCTGACGGATGTTCGCCATCGTGGCGCGGGCGAGGCGGATCATGCGCGGCACGTCGGTGACGCGGCTGCGCAGCAGCGCGCCGTCTGCCGTCTCCAGCGCCACGTCGGTGCCCGAGCCCATGGCGACGCCGACCGTGGCGGCCGCGAGAGCGGGTGCGTCGTTGATGCCGTCGCCGACCATCATGACGTGGCCCGCCTCGGCCATGCGCTTGATCTCCACGACCTTGTCGTCGGGGAGGAGCTCGGCGCGGTGGTCCATGCCGAGCTTGGCCGCGACGGCGGCGCCGGTGCGGGCGTTGTCGCCGGTGAGCATAAGCGATCGGATGCCGAGCGCCTTGAGCTCGCTGATCGCCTCGGCTGCATCGTCCCGCGGCTGATCGCGCAACGCCAGCAGCCCCAGGATCGCACCGCCGTTGAACACCGCGGCGACGGTCTTGCCGTCCGCTTCCAGCCGGTCGATCGCCGCCGACGCTTCCGGGCCGACCGTCCCGGTTTCGCCGGCGAAGCGCGGCGAACCGACGAAGACGCGGGCATCGCCGACCTTCGCCTCCACACCCCGCCCCGGGATGGCGCGAGCCTCCGTGGCGGCGGCCGGCGTCACGCCGTCAGCTTTGGCGCGGGCGAGGATCGCTTCCGCCAGCGGATGGCTCGATCCCGTCTCGACGGCTGCGGCCAGCGCCAGCACGTCGTGCTCCGACGCGCTTCCGAGCGCCACGACGTCGACGACCTGCGGCTTGCCGATCGTGAGCGTGCCCGTCTTGTCGAAGGCGACGGTGTCGGTGCGCGAGGCCGCCTCGATCACGGCGCCGCCCTTCATCAGCAGCCCGCGCCGCGCGCCGGCGGAGAGCGACGAGGCGATCGAGGCCGGCACGGAGATCACCAGCGCGCAGGGGCAGCCGATCAGCAGCAGCGCCAGCGAGCGGTAGATCCAGGTGCTCCATTCGCCGCCCAGGAGCATCGGCGGCACGACCATCACCAGCAACGCCAGGCCGACGATGGCCGGCATGTAGATGCGGCTGAAGCGGTCGATGAAGCGCTCGGTCGGCGCGCGAGCCTCCTGCGCCTCCTCGACCAGGCGGATGATGCGGGCGATGGTGTTGTCCTCGGCTGCCTTGGTGACCTTCACCCTGAGCGCCGCCTCGGTGTTGATCGAGCCGGCAAAGACCGGATCACCGACGCCCTTCGTCTTCGGCACGGACTCGCCCGTCACCGGGGCCTCGTCGATGCCCGAGACTCCGTCGATGATATCGCCGTCGGCCGGGATGCGGTCGCCGGGACGCACGAGCACGGTCTGACCGATGGCGAGCGCCGAAGCCGCGATCTGCTGCGTCTCGCCGTTCACCTCGATCAGTGCCGTCTTCGGCACCAGCTCGCCCAGCGCCTTGATGCTGGCCCGCGCCCGATCGGCCGCCACACCCTCCAGCACCTCGCCAACGGCGAACAGGAAGACGACCAGCGCCGCCTCCTCGGCCGCGCCGATCGCCAGCGCGCCGGCGGCGGCGATGGTCATCAGCATCTCGATCGTGAAGGGGATGCCCGCACGCGCCGCCGCGAAGGCGCGCTTCGCCACAGGCGCGACGCCGATCAGACAGGCGGCGACGAAGCCCCAATAGCCAACCTGCTCGCTGGCCGCGAACTTCAGCCCCCAGGCGGCGGCGAGCAGCGCGCCGGTCAGGAGAACGAGCCTCCCCTTGCCGGTGCGCCACCACGGCGTCCCATCCGGGGTCGTCTCGTGCACATGGCCGGGCAGACCGTGGCCGTTATCGGCCTGGGCCGACGCCGCGGCCGGCGCGGTCCTGGAGGAGTGATCGTGGCTTCCGCTAGGCTCCGCGCCGCCTCCGTGCGCGTGCCCATGGGAATGAGCATGATCGTGAGCGTGCTCGTGATCATGGCCGTGCTCTCGATCATGAGAATGATTGTGTCCGCAGGCCTCAGGCGCTTCTGGGCTCTGCAGGGCCTTCGCCGCGACCGGCGTGGCCGCGTAGCCGAGCGACTGCACCCGCGCCTCGACCGCTGCGCGCCCGGTCTGCCGCTCGTCGAGCGACAGCGACAGCGTCTCGGTCATCACCGAGAGCTTGACATCGGAGACGCCCGGCAACCGTTCGACAGCCCCGCGGATCTTCGTCGCGCAGCTCGCGCAGTCCATGCCACCGACCTTCCAGCTGACGCTTACGGGTGATGCATCATCCGCTTTCGCGCTCATCGTATACCTCGTTCGCTTGAATCGTTTTGTTCTACGACCTATAATAGCTACAGGTTCAAGCGAAAAGTTTCCTCCATGACTCAATCAGAAATCCAACCGTCAGCCCGCATCGAGCGCGTCATGCTGATCGGCGGTTTGGCCGACCGCACCGGCGTCAAGGTTGAGACGATCCGCTACTACGAGCAGGTCGGCCTGTTGCCGCCGCCGGAGCGCTCTGGCGGCAACCAGCGACGTTTCGGTCGGAAGCATCTCGAAAGGCTCGCGTTCATAAAGCATGCGCGCGATCTCGGCTTCTCAGTCGACAGCATCAGGACGTTGCTGAATCTGTCGGACAAACCGGACATGGCCTGCGACGACGCGCATCGGGCGGCCGCGAAACATCTGGCGGACGTTCGCGCCAAGATCGCGCGTTTGAAGTCGCTCGAAGCGGAGCTGAAGCGGATCGCGACGTCATGCTCGGGCGGCGTGCATGTGCGCGACTGCGCCATTATCGAAGCGCTGGCCGATCACGTGAATTGCGGTCAATCGCACACGCGGACCTAGCGACCCACCAATGGCCAGACCGGGTGCAGGTCGTCGATGACCAGCGGATGGTTGTGGCGGCCGTCCTGCGCGTGGGCGGCGAGATGCGGATGGCCGGCAGGCAACTCAGGATGGTCGTGTGGCAGAGTCTCAAGCTCCTCCGCAGGCCAGACCAGGAGCGCGGCAAGGGTGCCTACGGCCCCCAGACCCGCGAGCATCAGCGCCGCCGTTGGCAGGCCGAGCCGCGCGCCGACCCAGCCCGCGAGCGCATACGTCACGAGCCAGCAGGCATGGCTAAGTGCGAACTGCGCGGCGAACAGCGCCGGGCGGTCCTCCGCATGCGCCGAGCGGCGGAGTAGCCTGCCGGACGGCGTCAGCGCCAGTGAGTAACCCGCTCCAAGCGCGAACCACAGGGGCGGCAGCCAACCGTACGAGGGGAGCAGCGCGGCCAGCGCGACGCCCACCGCCATGACGACGGCGCCGGACAGCATCACTGGCCGGTCGGCCACGCGGTCGAGCAGCCGCGGCAGGGCAAACGCGACGACCATCGAGCCCGCGCCGAAGGCCGCCAGCGACAGCGCGACCTGCCGCTCGCCCAGGCCGAACGCGCCCTGCACGAACACCACGGTGTTGACGAACACCAGCGCGCCGCCCGCCGCCGCCGCGAGGTTGAGCGCCAGCAGGCCGCGCAGCCGCGGCGTCGCGAGGTAGAGCCGCATGCCCCGCGTGGTCCGGTCCCAGACGCCGCGCGGGAGCTTCGGCTCGGGGCGCGGCAGCGAGACGGACAGCACGAGCGCCGCCGAAGCCAAGAAGCCGATCACGGTGCCGGCGAACAGATTGTCGTAGGATATGACCGTCAGCAGCGCCGCCGCGAGCACGGGGCTCGCGAGACTCTCCAGGTCGTAGGCGAGGCGCGAGAGCGACAGGGCCTTAGTGTAGTCCCGCTCGTCCGGCAGCACGTCGGGGATGGTCGCCTGGAAGGTCGGCGTGAAGCCGGCGGAGGCCGCCTGGAGCACGAAGATCAGCACGTAGGTCTGCCAGATCTGCGTGACGAACGGCAGCATGAGCGCGATGGCGGCGCGCACCAAGTCGAGCGCAACGAGAACGGCGCGGCGCGGTAGCCTGTCCGTGAAGGCTGCGGCGACGGGGGCCACGCCGACATAAGCTATCATCTTGATGGCGAGCGCGGTCCCCAGCACCGCTCCTGCGTCCCGGCCGGCGATCCGGAAGGCGAGCAGCCCCAGCGCCACCGTCAGCAGCCCGGTGCCAATCAGCGCGACAACCTGCGCGAGGAAGAGATGGCGGTAGGTGCGGTGGGCGAGGACTGAAAGCATGAGGGGCCGTCAGAGGTAGCGCGTGATGTCGCGGAAGGCGGCGACAGCCGAGCGCTGCGCCTCCGGCAGCGTCTCGATCGCCGCGCCCAGGCAATGGTCGAGATGGTCGCGGATCAGCGTGCGCTTGGCCTCCGCCACAGCGCTCTCCACCGCGTGCAGCTGCTGCGCGATCTCGAGGCAGGTCCGGCTAGTCTCGATCATGGCGACGACGCTGCGAAGATGTCCTTCGGCGCGCTTCAATCGCTTGACGATGGCAGGATGCGAGGCGTGAACGTGGCGATCGGTCATAGCCGCTTGTGATCCCCCTAGGGAGGATGTACGCTCATGCACCCGCCTTAGCAATGGTTCGCCAGACCTGCGCCGGCAGCCTTGGCCGTCTCGCCGATCACCATGACCGCCTCCTGTGATTGAGCGCGTCATATGGGGCTTCCCATGATGGGAAGGTCAAGGCGCGCGATCGCACGACCTGCCCCCTCACCGAACGCTTGACCTTCCCACGATGGGAAGCGGCAATCTGGACGTCAGCTTCACGGAGATTGACGCATGATCAGACATTCCGCACTCGCCGCCGGCGTACTCGCGCTGGCCGCGCTCGCCACCGCCGCGCACGCCCAGCATAAAGGCCACGCCTCGCCGAGAGCGCCAGCCTCGCCATCCGGCTCTGCGTCGACGAAAGCGTTCGAGGAGGCCGGCGCCCGCATGCACAAGGACATGGCCGTGCCGCTCACGGGCGACGCGGACGTCGACTTCATGCGGTCGATGATTCCGCACCATCAAGGAGCCATCGACATGGCGCGCATCGTCCTCGCCCACGGCAAGGATGCGGAGGTCCGCAAGCTCGCCGAAGAGGTTATCAAGGCGCAGGAAGCGGAGATTGCCCAGATGCGCGCTTGGCTCGCCAAGCGCGGACGGTGACAAGAGCGACTGGGGCTCCGCCGCCGCACCCTCAGTGTAAAGGGAGCGTCATCAGCACGTCGAACAGGCGGCCAGGTGAGACGATCGACGCCGCCACGATGCCTTATCGCACCGCTTGCGTCGCGAGCGGCTGGCCCTTGGCCGAATGCCGTACGCCGGTGGACGCGCCCGGTCGCTGGAAGAGGAAGCGCAAGGGCGATCCTCGAACGAGCCGCTCCAGGAGGAGCGGCCCCACGACGGCCCCCGTCGTGATGACGAGGCATCCGATCCCGATGGCAAGCCAACCGTCCGTGAACAGTCCGGTCTTCATCAAGGCTATGCGCAGCGTCGCCATCGGCAAGGTGAAGGCGACGTAGACCACGAGACTTTGCCGGCCGAGAGCCGCCAGGCAGGCACCCACGAGCGGCGTGGCAGCCAAGCGAGCGGACAGCAACGTCATGGCGGCCGCACCGCCAAGGCCGAGCGTCAGCCCGACGGCGGGCAACGCCGCCGCCGATGTCCAGAACACGACGCCAGCATTGTACACCGCGAAGCCGATGATCACCGCGACCGAGATGCCCGGGTGGGCGAGCGCGGACCGGGCCAGCGCGAAAAAGGCCGGCGCCAGCGCCCATCCCGCCACGAAAAACACCGCGCGGGTGGTGAACTCGTCGATCAGCAAAGAGCCTGTCTTGAAGCGGGCAAGATACAGCACGGCCGCGGCCGCCAGCACGGCCAGCGGTGCGACGCGGCGCAGGGCATAAGCAGCTAGCGAGAAGGCGATCAGGAGATGGAGGAACCAGAGCACTTCGTACGGTTCGACCAACGCGAGAATGAGTTGACTCGCGGTCGTCAGCGGATCGTTGATCATCTGAGGTCCGGCGCGCACGGCGACATGGATCGTCAGCCACAGCAGATAGAAATAGGCGAAATGCGCGATGCGGGCTTGAGCGTACTGGCCGAAAGGGTGATGCAGCGCCCGTCCCAGGAATAGCCCGGAGAGGACGAAAAACGTCGGGATGCGAATTGGGGCGAAGAAGAACACCGCCGTATCGAGGAAGCCGCTCTGACCGACGACGCGCTGAAACCCCAGCGTCGAATGCATCATGACGACGAGGATGATGCAGAGCGCTTTCGCGACATCGACCCAGGCCGTCCTGTCCAAGGTAGTGCTTGCTGAATGCGTTAGGGGAGGCATAAAAATAGCTTGTCTCCTCAAGATGCAGAACGACGCCGACACGTCACGTTATGAAGCAAAGCGGGCTTACGAACGCATTCAACTGCGCGTTGTACACGCAAGGCCAGTTCCGCTGCGGTTGTAAAGTTCGCTATTATGTCCAAATAGACCGCCAATATTTTTCAACTGTTTTACCGCGCTCATTCGTCAGTTATCCATCTCACCGAGTTAAGTCATCGATATGGTTGTTGGTTAAGAGCTTTTTACTATTTGAAATCCCTTAGGATTTGATTGACGCGGAAGATTCGCCGATGCGGCGCGGACCGAGAGTCCGGGCGAGGTTTGCCATCTCCTGACGGGGCGAAGGGTCGAGAGAGAGTCTCCCGGCCGGTCCGTCGCGGAGATGAGCCATGACCGACCTTCGTATTGCAGAGGCCAGCCCCCAGCATGGTGGCGGCTACAAGGTGGATGTGTCGCGCGGCCAGCGCGTGGGCCGCGTGTCGTCGGAGTGGTTCGCGCGGCCCGACGACGAGCGCTACCTGTCGCTGACGGCGCTGCAGGAGGCCGTCGAGGCCCGCGCCCGGCGCAGCCGCACGCGCACAGTCGAAAGCGCCGCCATCCGGGTCGAGGCGAGCCGCGAGGATCCCGAGCGCCTCGCGCTGATGCTGCCCGGCGCCGATGCGCCGGTCGCGCCCACGCATTGGAGCTTCGGCCAGCTGGCGAGCCTCGTCGGCGCGCCGGCGGCCTATCTGCGCGAGCTCCCCGCCGGGCTCGCCGGCGTCAACCTGCAGTATGGGCTCTCGACCCATCGCGCCGAACAGGTCAAGACGCTGGAAAGCCTCGACGAGGCGTCGGGCGGCTCGCGCATCGACCTGCGCGCCGTCACCGGCCCGGACTACGGCCGCATCTACGATCATGAGCTCGTCGCGGCCGTGCGCCGCATCGCCGCCGACGGCACGGGCGACACGCGCTGGAAGGTGCCGGGCGTCCTCGACTGGTCGACGGGCGTCTACAATCCCCATGTCGATGTGAGCCGCGAGACGACGACGCTCTACGCTTCGGACCGCGACGTCTTCCTCTTCCTGGTCGACGACCTCAACCCGATCGAGGCGGGCCGCCTGCCCGACGGCTCGCCAGACCTCTACTTTCGGGGTTTCTACTGCCGGAACTCGGAGGTCGGGGCGAGAACGCTCGGCATCGCCAGCTTCTACCTCCGCGCTGTCTGCCAGAACCGCAATCTCTGGGGCGTCGAGGATTTCCAGGAGATCGCCATCCGGCACTCGAAGCGCGCCGCCGACCGCTTCGCCCACGAGGCTGCGCCGGCGCTGGCCCGTTTCGCCGATTCCAGCCCCCTCCCCTTCATCGAGGGCGTGCGCGCCGCCCGCGAGCGCATCGTCGCCCGCACCGACGACGGCCGCACGGAGTTCCTGCGCGGTCGAGGCTTCTCGAAGGCGGAGACGGCGGCGATCGTCGACACGGTGTTCGCTGAGGAGGGCCGTCCGCCGGCGAGCATCTTCGACTTCGTACAGGGCATCACGGCGGTGGCGCGCCGGAAGCCGCATCAGGACGCGCGTCTGGCGCTGGAGGGCCGGGCCAGGGCGTTGATGGCGCAGGCGGCCTGAGGCTCCTCCCATTCTCTGTCCCAAGGTGTCCTGGCCTGAACCCGCCGCGGCCTGTCCCTTCCCTTCCGAGGAAGAGGCGGGCCGTGGCCTCATGACGGATCAAGGGATCGAGAGAGAGGCTTTCGGTCGGTCCGTCATGGAGATGAACCATGTCCAGGAAGAGCAAGTCCGCCAGGAACCGCGACACCGGCGTCGGCGCGACCGGCAACGGCGCAGTCCCTCCCGAGGCCGGCGATGGCGCCGCCACACAGGCGTCGGCCGAAGCTGCTGAGGCGGCCGCGCCCGCGCGCAAGATCGCGCTCTCGGCCTCGCGGGACATCCCCTTCAACCGCTTGGTGCTGAGCCAGGCCAACGTGCGGCGCATCAAGGCGGGCGTCGCCATAGAGGAGCTCGCCGAGGACATCGCCTATCGCACGCTCCTGCAGAGCCTGACGGTCAGGCCCGTGCTCGACGAGACCGGCGCGGAGACCGGCATGTTCGAGGTGCCCTCGGGCGGCCGGCGCTATCGGGCCCTGGAGATGCTGGTGAAGGCCAAGCGCCTCCCCCGCGCCGCGCCCATTCCCTGCGTCATCCGTACCGAAGGCATCGCCGAGGAGGATAGTCTTGCCGAGAACGTGCAGCGCGCGCCGCTGCACCCCCTCGACCAGTTCCGGGCCTTCCAGACCCTGCGTGAGAAGGGGCGGTCCGAGGAGGAGATCGCCGCGGCCTTCTTCATCTCGGTCGCGGTGGTGAAGCAGCGGCTGAAGCTCGCGGCCGTCAGCCCCCGGCTCCTTGACGTCTATGCCGAGGACGGCATGACGCTCGAGCAGCTCATGGGCTTCACGGTCAGCCCCGACCATGAGCGCCAGGAGCAGGTGTGGGCGGCCCTGCAGCGTTCCTACAACAAGGACGCTTACACAATCCGGCGGCTGCTCACGGAAGGCGCGGTGCGCGCGTCGGACAAGCGGGCGCAGTTCTTGGGAGCGGAGGCCTACGAGGCGGCCGGCGGCGTCATCCTGCGCGATCTCTTCCATGCCGACGAGGGCGGCTGGTGGCAGGACAATGCGCTCCTCGACCGGCTCGTGATGGAGAAGCTCGAGCGGCAGGCGCTTGATATCCGCGCCGAGGGCTGGAGGTGGATCGACGCATCGCCGGCGTTTCCCTACGGCCACGTCTACGGCCTAAGGAAGCTCGCCGGCGTGGTCCAGCCGCTCACCGAGGAGGAGACGGCCGCCCGCGACGCGCTCCAGGCCGAGTACGACCGGCTGGAGCAGGAATCCGCCGAAGCCGACGAGATCCCGGAGGAGACCGATCAGCGTCTCTCCGAAATCGAGACGGCTCTGGCGGCGTTCGCGGAGCGGCCCGTCAGCTACGACCCCGACGAGATTGCCCGCTCCGGTGCCTTCGTCAGCATCGACGGGTCGGGCACGCTCAAGGTCGAGCGCGGCTATGTCCGACCCGAGGACGAGGCTCCGGTCGAGGCTGAGGCGACCACGGGCCACGGCGCCAGCGATGACACTTTCGATGTCGCCGACGCCGGCGCCATGGATGGCGACCGCTTCGGTGCGATCGCATCCCGCAGCGACGGTGCGTCCGGGGACAGCGTCGCTCAGGAGGCGGACGAAGAGGACGACGGCGTGCGTCCTCTCTCCGATCGTCTGGTCATGGAGCTCACGGCGCATCGCACGTTGGCGCTGCGGCATGCGCTCGGCGACGATCCGGCGACCGCCTTCCTCGCGGCGCTGAATGCGTTCGTGCTCAGGCTCTTCTACCGCTACGGGCTTGATTCCTGCCTGGAGATCGAGCCGAAGAGCGCGGTCTTCAGCGGCCAGGCGCCGGGCCTCGCCGACTCGGCCTCGGCGCGGGCCATCGACGCCCGCCACGAGCGCTGGGCGGCGATGCTGCCGCAGGAGCCGGAAGAGCTCTGGGCGACGCTCGCCGGTTTCGACGCGGACAGTCGGCAGGCGCTCTTCGCGCATGCGGTCGCCCTGACGGTGAATGCCGTCGCGGAGACCTACAACCGCCGGCCGAAGGCCATCGCCCATGCCGAAAAGGTCGCAGTGGCGGTCGGTCTCGACCTGGCCGCGGCGGGCTGGCGGCCGACGGCGGAAAGCTATCTCGGCCGCGTCACCAAGGGCCGCATCCTGGAGGCCGTGCGCGAGGCTAGGGGCGAGCGGGCGGCGCAGCGCATCGAGCGCATGAGGAAGCCTGAGATGGCGGCGGCGGCCGAGGCGCTGCTCGCCGGCACGAGTTGGCTGCCCGAGCCGCTGCGTACGCCGGGGCAGGCGTTCACGCCCGTTCCGTTCGCGGATGCCGACGACGGTCGGGAGGCTGCTGCCGCTGACGAAGTCGCGGACGACGCCGGCGAGACGGACGAGACGTTCGACGCGGACAGCGCGAGCGAGGACGGACCCGCGTTCGACGACGCGCCGCATGGCATCGCCGCCGAGTAGGCGGAGCCGTTTCCTCAACCTCCAGGGCCCGCAGCGATGCGGGCCCTTCTTCATGGAGGCGTCCGATGTCCCTGACCTCATTTTCCCGCCAGCTGTTCTCCGCCCGCGAGATCGCGCGGCGTCTGACGCCGCATGCGCTCGCGATCTGCCGCCGCTGCCTCTCGAACGGCCGGCGCGAGGGCGCGTTGTGGCGCGTCGGCGATCTCGGCAACGCCAGCGGCCGCAGCCTGTTCGTCCGCCTCTCCGGGCCCAAGGCCGGGCGATGGATGGACATGGCGACGGATGAGCGTGGCGATCTTCTCGACCTCATCGCCGCAACCGAGACCCAGGGCGATCTGCGCGCCGCCGTCCGTTTCGCGCGTTCGATGCTCGCCCTGCCCCGTGCAGAGGCCGACGCATCGGCCCCCGCCTCTGCCCCGTCGCTCGACGCATCTCCCGACACTGAGGCGCTCGCCCGCCGCCTCTGGGCGCGCTGCCGCCGATCGGCGGCACGCTGGCAGAGGCCTACCTAGCGTCGCGCGCCCTCCCCGGCCCGTTTGGCGACCTGCCTTTGCGCTTCCAACCCGCCCTGCCCTGGCGGCTGCATGCCAGCGCGCCGTTCGAGCGCCATCCGGCGCTGGTCGCGGCCGTCACCGACGACGCCGGCCGCATCGCCGGCGTCCACCGGAATTGGCTCGATCCCGCCGGCGGCAAGGCGAAACTCGTCGAGCCGCGCCGCTCGCTGGGTCACATCCTCGGCAATGCGGTGCGTTTCCCGGCGCTCGATCCGACTGGCGATGCAGCGACGCTTGTCGCCGGCGAAGGCATCGAGACCGTGCTGTCGCTGCGCGACATCCTTCCGACGGCGTCCCTCGCCGCCTGCCTCTCGGCGGGGCATCTCGCGGCGTTCCGGCCGCCGCCCGGCATCCGCCATCTCTTCATCGCCCGCGACAATGGCAAGGCCGGTCGCCGAGCGGCGCGGCGGCTCCTCGACTGCATGCGGGCGCACGGCCTCACCGTCACGATCCTTCGGCCGGTGCTGGCCGACTTCAACGCCGACCGGCAGCAGTTCGGTGTGGCGCAATTTCGCGAGAGGTTGGCCAAGGTCATCACCTGATCTTTGCAAAATCGCAATCTATCTGCGGTAGAGCAGGGATGACGACATAGTAGCGCTCCTGCCCTGTCCAGACGCCTCTTCGACGGTCAGTCTCGCGGCAGGGCGTAACGCAGGATGCGCATGTCGTCTTTGCCCTCGAACATCACCTCGATGACCTGGTTGACGAGGTCGCGGTCGCTTTCGAGCTCGTCTAGCGCCAGCGTGAAGAGCTCCAGTTGCAGATCAAGGTCCATGCCGCCGACCGCGTTGAGACAGACAAGGCCCGCATGCAGCGGGACGCCGGCGTAGACGCCTTTGGACCCCGGTCGCTCTCGCGAGCCGCGGAAGTCGACCGTGTTCTTCGTCACGAAGGTCCAGTCGCCGTCGAGGATGATCGTCTTGAGCTCCCAGTCCTTCCGGCCGGCGAGCTTCAGCCAGACGATGTGGGACGATTCTCCGTAGCCCCTCTCATGCGCCAGTCTGGTGAGTTCGGGGCTGAGGCATTCGTCGACGAGGAGCTTCAAGCCGCCGCTTTCCGGCGCGAGGCGCGGCGGTCGGTGACGATCGTGACGCCTTTCGGCAGATCGATCGTCCTGGGCCGCCCGCGCAGAGGATTGGCCTCGACGTAAAACGCCGCGAGCGCCACCTTGTGTGAGTCCAGGCTCGGATAAGCCTCGATGATGCGCTGCAGCTGCAGACCCGCCGCGACGGACGCCGCCACGTCGTGGACCGGCACGCGGGTGCCACGGATCACCGGCGCGCCGCCTAGGATCCCGGGCGACATCTCCACCATGTCCCTGGCCTCAGTCAGGCGATCCATGCGCTCGCCAGCGCTGCGCACGAAGGGGCCGAGATCGATCGCCAGGAAGGTGTCGCGCATGACCCAGTCTTCGCCGGCGAGCGCGGACAGAGGCTTCCGGCCCACGCGGCTCAGCCGGGGCCCAAGAGCAGCGATGGCGGCCAGGCGCTCCTCGGCCGTCAGCCGCGAGGCGCTGGCGAAGTAAAAGGCGATCAGCGGGCAGGCCGTAACCCTGAGATGACGACCGTCGTCGACCGAGACGAACTCCGCCGCCAGAATACGTTCGTCGATGACGCGGTTCACGTCGCGCAGCGAAACGCTCGCGACCACCGCGGCCTCGGTCGCCTTCAGCAGCTCAGGCGCGATCGCCGGCATGTCAGAGCCTCGCATAATTCATCCGATGGAGCGGAATATATAGCGTAGGTGTCGGGAAAGCAAACCCTCCTCAGGCGTAGACCCCCGACCGCACCTCCTCCAGATAATCGAGCACGGCGTCGGACTTCCCGGACCCAGCGAGGTCTTAGGCTGTCTTTCCGCCAAAGCCGGGGATCGGCTGATGCTTGAACCAGACGGCCGCGCGGGCGTCATCCCCCGCCATCTCCGCGGCCAGCACCAGCATTCGCACGATAGGCGACAGCGCCGCATCGACCTTCCGCGCCCCGCTGGCCGCCGCCAGCGTGTTGCGTGCAACACCGATGAGTTTCGCCAGCTCGGTCAAAGTAATGCCCAGGGCCTCGCTGACGCGCCGAGTCGAGAGATAGGGCGTGTCCGGCGACTGGAAGCGCTCGACGCCAGTAGCCAAGGCAGGCGTGCTCATCTGCCGACTCCGCGTGATCGAACGGCGCTCAACATGCGCGCAAGTCACGCGCAAGTCGAGATGTTGTCGCTCTGCGGCGGTCATCCGTAGCTGGCCGCAGCGGGACGATCGCAGCCTGCATGTCGTTGGCGTCAGAGAGCCGCGCGACGCGGCCTTTTGTGAGAGCGTGCAAGGAGGCCACGGGGCCCGGCCAGGCGCAAGGCCTAGCGGCCTCCTCCTCTTCGTTCCGGCCCATCGGGTGCGCCCGTCCATTCCCCGCGCCTTGGTCCCTCGCCCGGAAAGGCCGCAATCGGCGCGGCCTCGACCCTCAAGCGAGGCTCCCATGCTCGACCATCATTCCAACGACACAACCGCCATCGGCCCCGAGGCGCCGCCATCTCCCTCCGCGCATCTGCTCGACGAGCTGCAGCTCCACGGCTACCGGCCGTTCGCGGACGATCCCGATCCGCGTCCCCTCCCCGATCCGGAGACGGCCGAAGCAGCGATCGACGCCGTCTTCGACGCGCTCTGTGAATACGCGTCGAAATCGGACCCCATCGCAAAGGTGCAGTAGGCCTTTGATATAGCGCAAAAAATGCCTCAAGGGACTGGGTCCTGATCGGCGCCGATCGGGACCCGGGCGCTGTGATGATTTCGACAACGCAATCATGGATTTACATCAAGATTGGCAGCGGGTCTCTCTTCGGCGCGTATTCACACCTCTTCGCTCTCATAGCGTTTCCTTTCGGCTTTGGAGGCGCGTCTCGAAATGATGCGGATCCATTCGATTTCGCTTGGCTCTTCCTCGGCCACCGTATGGGCGGCCAGAAGCAGAAGGACCCCCGTAGATCTGGCCGATGGTATCGTAGCGAACTTCGCCGTCCTCGATACGGCGTCGGTGGCGAGGTGCCGGTTTGAGAATCAACGCTTGACGTTGAACGAGGTGCGAGGATATTATGGAACTATCGCACTTGCGCGACGAGCCTTCGCTTCCACCGAATAGGCGGTTTCGAGTGGGCTTTCGTTGGAAGTCATAGCCAGCTGGCTATCGTTTTTCCGCCGAATAGGCGGTTTAAAGAAGAACAAGAGCAACAGCTGGAAATAGCTAGCTCCTCCTTGATCCGCTGGATAGGCGGTCGTTTTTCGGAATCCCAGGCCCTGCCCACGATGTAATCGAGGGCAGGGCTTTTCCATTTAGCGTGCCCGTGGTCGAGCTCTTCGAGCGGCCCCGTAAGGGACACCAGTTTCTAGCAATCGTCGGGGTTGCCGCTGGGGTGGCAAGCATCACGGGCCCGGCACGAAGCCGAACCGCTGGCCCGGCTCGCCTGACCGACCGCGGACCAGCGCGGCAGCGGCACGCACATCGTCGGCACTGAGGCGATCCCGCGAGTGGCCGACGGCGTGGGCGATGGCGAGCGCGATCGTGCGGGCGATGCGCCGGGGCGAGAGTGCAGCCAGCGCATCGAGCACGTCAGGCTCGAGCTCGGGCGCCAGCACGTCGGTCGCTTCTGCCTGCTGCCGGGCATAGAGTGTCATAGCGATGAGGCGCCGTTGCTCGAGCGATGGCGGTTTGACGTCGATGACGAGTAGCCGGTCGACGAGCGAGACGGGCATCGCGTCGATATCGTTGGCCGTGCAGATACTGACGAGGTGGCGGGCGTCGAAGGCGATGTCGCAATATTCGTCCCGGAACGCGACGGCGTTCTCAGGTTCGAAGAGGGAGTGCAGTGCGTCCCATGGCGTTTCGCGCGGTGTGCCGATCATCGGCTTGTCGATCTCATCGAACAGGATCAAGGGCGAGGCACACCCGGTCTCCACGAGCGCCTGAGCGACTTTGCCTGGTCTGGCGCCACGCCACGCGACATCGAGCCCACCGATCTGGCCGAAAGCAGGGCTCAGGTTCATGGACAACAGGCGGTGGGGCACACCGATCGCGGCGGCAAGGCGCTTGGCAACATGGGTCTTGCCAATGCCTGGTGGCCCCAGCAGGAGGAGAGGCGGGATACTAGCGGGTCGCCTTGTGCGAGCGGAGAGCGCGAGCGCATTCGCCACCGGGAGCAGGGCGGTCTGGAAGTTGGGCGCCTCATGCGCGAGCTGAAGGACCGCAGCGACCGGCGCCTCATCGCCGATGAGCGCTGCGCGGCACCCATCTTGTGGATCCTGGGCCAGCCGCCAGAGCAGCTTGGCCCGCCGCGACTCCTCCGCGCCGAGGCTACCGATCCCTCCCAACAGCCCGCCGCTGTCGAGCTGAGCCTCGTCATCATCATCGTCGACGCCGAGCTCGCGCAGGCGGACTCTCGCTTCCTGCGGATCGAACACTTGCAGCATCATTGTGCTGACACCGTCGGCATTTGGGCTGTCGGCAGTAACAACGCGGCGACGAGCGTAGCCCGGAGGGCGAGGTGGGAACCGCGGCGCGGACGGCTCCTCGCCGCAATAGATCGGCGGCCAGAGTGTAAAGTGCTCGACGAGGACTGCGGCTCCGGAGGGTGCTGTATCCTCGTCGGAACAGCTGCATTCGGCCGGCGGTACGGCCGCTGTGGCGCTGTGCGGGACGCATGAGGAAAGCGATGGATCGACCGGAGTCCTGGCCGAACGAGATCGATCGTTGGAGCGTATGGCGGTCATTGGGGCGACGTCTTGGGTGGGGCTGCGACTGATGGGCTGACGCAACGGCGGACGGCTCCCGGTTCGGCGCGAAGCGGTTCCCGAGGCAAGCGCGGCCGCGGTGAGGAAAAGCGCCTGGACCGATCATCACGTATTGGAATCAAGCGGCCTGGATTGATTCATGGAAGTCGTTGGACGCAGGGACGACCGGCGGCGATGCTCACGGGCATGTCCCGCGCCGCTCACATCCCAAGTCTTGCTCCAGCGGCCGCGCCAGTGAACGCGACCTCGGCAGAGCATGTACGGGCCGCCACCCTCGCGGATGAACAGGTGCCGGCGCCGGTGCGGCTGACGCGCATCGACCCGTCTCGCAACATGAAGCGGTTCTATACCGTCGCTGTCGAAGTGACGCTGTTCGACGACGTTGCTTGTACGAGGACCTATGGCCGCATCGGCGAGCGGGGTGGCCGGGTGATGGTGGGCCTTTTCGAGACTCAAGGCGAAGCGGTCGCGGCACTCGGACGCATCGTGGACGCCAAGCTCGCCCGAGGCTATCGGCGCGCGGAATGACAGGCGCCAGCCGCGGGGGTGGGCGAGCCGACGCACGTGCCATGGCGGGCCGCCAGCACCGCGGCGATCCGGCCGATGCCACGCACGTCGGCGGGATCAAGCTTCACTGCGGCGCAGGTCCTTGCCACCCGGCGAGGCGGAGGACGACTTCTTCGACGACGGCGATAAGCAGGTTCGTCTGCAGCCTCGGCATGATGCGGATCAGCTCCTGGACCGGGAAACGTGTCGGACGGATGCCGCCAATCCACACGTCGCTGTAACGGACGAAACGCCCCGGATCGATGCGGCGCTCGATGCACCAGGCCTGCCCGCCGGGCGCCTTGGCCCACAGGTCAATGCGGGCGGACGACAGCGCCTCGGTGAGTGCTTTGTCGAAAGCGGCGTGCGTCACACCGATGGGAAGACGCACGTCCAACGTGCGCAGCCGGACGCGGACGGGGTTGTCGCGCGGCAGCGCCGGCATATCGGGGAACGTGTTCACGCGCCAATCGCTATATCCGGGGTCGTGGTGCTCGCGGCCGTCTCTGTCGATCCAGATCGACCCGTAACGGTCTCCACCAAGCACGCGGGCGCGTTCGTGAAGCGTATCGTGATCGTTGATCGCGATCGTCGAAACTTTGTTGATCGCAAGGCCGGCGCTGTTCGCAAGCGCTCCCAGTCCGTCGCAAGACAGGATGCCGACTTGGACTGACGCTATGGGGTCCAAGCGGTTCTGCAACGCCTTGTGGTGCCAGCCGATCGCGGGACGCAGCAGGTCGAGCCCGGCGCCGATCCAGGGCGGCCGGGCAGCGCAGCGACCGGGCCTCTGGCCCTTGCGCTCGGACTTGGTGTCCGCGCCGGTCTCACTATCCGGGCGCCGACGCGGCAGCCAGCGCCGGTGATCGTTCGAGGAAGAGATGGGGCTGTCCGTGACGCTGGAACGCCGAACCGGCCGGCCGGCTGCGCGCAGGACTTCCAGGCGCTTCCTGCGAGAAGACATGGGGTGAATCGACATGGGGATGCAGTCTCCGTTGATGACGGTGGAGGGAGGGAAGGGGAGGAAAGGGGGAAGATCAACGCGAGGACGGTCGATGACCGCAGCGGCAATCAGCGGTTGCCGACGTCGCCTTCGGCGGCATCGAGGCCCTGCGCGCGAAGGCTGCGAAACTGGCGTTCTTCGAGAAAGTAGAGCTCGATAGCGATGCGGTCGCAGTGCTCTGTAACGGCCCGGTCGCCCCGCTCTGCCGCGGCGACACGCAGCGCAATCAGCTCGTTGCGCGCCTGCGCGATGGTCCGCCACGGCCGGTCGGCAGGGCCGACCAAACGCTCGCGCAGGAGGTCGTCGATGCGCTGCCGATCGGCGGGACGGAGGGCTTGCAGGTCGGCGGCATAAACCCACCTGAGCGCATGTTCGCGCAGGCGCCGATCGACGAGCGCCGGCACATGCTCTGCCATCGCCTCGGGCTCCATCTGCGCCATCCGCGAGGCCAGCGCATCGTCGGCGCGCTGCACGAAGCCGCCGCTATAGAGCTCCTGTTCCACGGCGACCGGCGGCGGATAGGCTCGCTGGTTGGCCGCGAGTGCCGCCAGCAGCCGCGGACCGAAATCGGGTAGCGCGTGGTGCAGCATCGCCATGCGCTCCTGCAAGAGCGCAGTGTTCTCGCCGGTGAGCGCATCCACATGTCCCGGGTCGTCCGACACATCGATGGGAACGAGGATGGGCTGAGTGTTGGCCTTGATCGCAGGGAAGCGACGCCAGTGCTTGCTCACGAAGGCGGTCAATTCAGCCTCGTCCAAGCCGATATAGGTGACCGGATCGATCGTGAGATCGACCGTTAGGAAGCGACCATGCTGAGTGGGCAGGGGACAGAGCGCTATGATGGGTTTAGCCCCCGTCAGACCGCCGATCGTCTGCACGAGCGCCAGCGGCCGGAAGCGTCCGGCAAGATCGGGCCCTGCCGATTCCGCCATGGTTTCGATCACGGTCCATTTCGACGCCAATTCGAGCATCCGCTGCGTGACAGCGGGGGCACGCTCGGTGAGCAGGCGCATCAGGGCGACGGTGGTCAGCGCGTCGGCCTGCGCTTCATGCGCGCCCTCGGTCGCGATGCCATTGGCGGCGGCCAGCGTCTGCAAACGGAAGGAGCGCGGCTGAGCTGCGTCGCCAACGGCGCCAGGGTTGAGAGGAGGCACGACGATGCTGCCCGGCGCCAGCGCATGCACGGCTTGCGCGATCACCATCGCATCGGCACGGAGCGAGCCCACACCCGGCATCAGGTAGGGGCTCTGCAGTGCGGCAAAGAAGCCGCGCCGAATGAACTCATCGTCGAAGCGGATCGAGTTGAAGCCGACGAAGAACGCCGGGCCGAAGCCGTCGATCGTCTCGGCGACCTCGACCATCATCTCCTGCGGCAGCATCGAGGGCTCATGAAGAGCCGAGAGTTCGGTGCCCGTGGTGAGCAGCGCTGAGGGTGAGGGCACGAGCCACGGCAAACGCCGGCAGCGCCAGCGATGGACGTCCCGCTTGGGGTCCTCGATCTCGAACTGCGCATTGGTGCGCACGAGCGCGATCTCAACGATTTGGTCGAAATCGCGGTCGAGACCCGTGGTTTCCACATCGTAGAATACGAACTGATCCGGCCGTTCGCGGTCGGCAAACAGCGGCCGCTGGGGCCAAGCGGGGAGGGGTAAAGCGGTCATGAGAAAGGGCGGTCCTGATGGATGGCGCCGCCACGCGATCCCGACCTCGAAGACCCATCTGATCGATCGTGCGGCGCTAAGCGAGCTGACCGCGGGCGCGCATCGCCGGCGATCAAGGCCTCTGCAGTGTCCCCAGCCGATTGATCGCCCCTTCTCGTTCGCGATGGGGTCTTTCTGGTGGGGTTGCTCTACAGAATCCTCACCTCCTTCGACCTTTGTCCCTACCTTGTTCTCCTATGGATAGACGGACACCGAGCCCTCAACCGATGCTTGCCCTTCAATCGAGCGGAAGACACCCGGCCGGTGGTCCGTCAATTCTCCCTCCACCATGACGTGCCACTCCCAAGGCTGCGGCTCGGGTCGAGTCGTATTGGCCTGTTTCATCACATCATCGGTGATCGACTTGCGATGATCGGCCCGTTCGGCTTTCGTGAGATCGAGCGCGATCGAGGCGTGCAAGCGTCGCCAGGGATTGTCCGGGGGTAGGCTCGGCAGTTCCGAGCTGCCCGGTACAGGCGAAGCGGCGGCCTGCTCCCAAAGACGGCGGCGTGCGCCGTCGACCTCGAAAATCTCGAACCGGTCGCTTGCGCGCGTCACCGCCACCATCAGCTCCCGCATGCTCATGCGCGAGGACCGCAGGATGAGTACATCGTCGAAGGTCTGACCCTGGCTTCCATAGATCGTCATCGCGTAGGCGCAGGCGAGCCGCACCCGAGGGTCGCCGTCGAGTGTCAGATCCTTCGGCTTGAAATCCACGCTGCGCTTTCCCGAAGTGTCTGACACTTCGACAGTCATCGTGGCATCCATACCGAGCGAGACGTCGTCGATCGCCGTGACCCGACCTTCAGTGCCATTGAAGACATTGAGCGTGACGTTACGAGTCAGGAAGCGCACGCGGTCGCCGACTGACAAGCGTAGTGTGTACCCACCACCCATCGGCGTCACGGCTGGAAGAATAATTTCCTCATCCTCCAGAAGTTTGGCTTCTCGCATCGCAGAGCGCATGCGACGCATGAGGTGCTGCGCTTCGCGGTGGCTGCGCATCAAGGCGCGAAGCGGTGGCCTATCAGGGCCTTGTTGCTCCATTTGAGTCAGCAATCTCGCCACGATTGCCTTGATGGCATCGTCGGAAGCGCCGAATGTCGTCCACACCCGGTTGACGAGCAGATCGGCGGCCGTAGCCGCCAGCTCCTCACGGACGACATTGCGGTTCTGGGCAATATCCACACGATCGGCAGCTTTCCGGCGCGCATTCGCGATGGTGCTCAGCCGCGTTGCGATGTCGAGCAACGGCCCAGGCCGTTGGCGTTTGATGGCTTCGAGGTGGCAGACGTGTCCGCTTTTCGCCACGAGACGGAAGCTGGATCCAGCGCCCAACGGATCGAGCTGCTCCGAGTCACCCAGCAGGATGAGCTTGACGTCGAACCGTTCCACCAGCCGCAGGATCTCGCGCATGCGTTCCATCGGGATGAGGCCTGCTTCGTCGATGATGATCACAGTCTTGCGCCCGCCGAGTTCGATCTGCTTGCGAGCGATGCGACTGATGAGCGATTGGAGCGAAAGCGGTTCATCGATCTGGAGCTTTGAACCAAGCTGCAACGCCTGAAGCCAGGCCTCTGCGGCGCAGATCACCGATCCATTCTTGAAAGCCTTGCGGTAGGTATCGACAAGCGGCGGCAGCAGTGCCGTTTTGCCCGTACCAGGCCCGCCCTCGATCACGACGAGGCGGTGGGATTGGGCGATCTGCCGGATCGCGTCCATCTGCGCCGGATCGAAGGGCAAGGCAGCAGCCTTCAGTGCTGGCTCCACATCAATCGCAGGGAATGGTCGATGCGCGAAGCGGGCGGCAATGCGCTCAACTTCCTTCTCCCTCTCGAAATAGGCCGGTGTCGTCCACTGCGGCAAGGCGTAGCTGTCGCTGGCCGGTAAAGGTTCGAGCTGGGCGATGACGCCGTTGACCAGATCAATCGTGGGCCGGGCGTGGATCCCCTCTGCGACAAGATAACTGGCCACTGCGCGGAAGATATCCTGTTTTTGCAGGACCGCTTCTTGCTCCGCAAGACTTGTGACGATGGCGTCCAACTCCCGGCGCGTGAGTTCGGCGACAATTGTTGGAGCCGATGCATTTGATGATGCAGCGCCGATCGATTTGGTGACTTTAAGGCGTGTCGCGTGCCGCTCCCAGGCTCGTTCGACGTAGTCTGCCGTCATGAACTCGTCTGCTCTCTTTTTGGTGGCTGCGAGAGCGCGGGCCTTGGATAACTCTGGATGGAGATGCTTCGCGCCTTGCGTGCGTGCGCTGAAGCCGATCGTCCACTCGGTTTTGCACCCTTCAAGCGCAAAAAGCCCGTTTGGCCCACTGGGTCGGAGCGCCAGTCCGAGCTGCCGCAACTCGAAGGCCAATGTCGCATGGTACCAGGCGCCAAGCGCCATGCTCCAGCGCCGGTAGAGCGCTGTATAGGGCACCTTCAAGGTGCGCGACGTGGAAGGAATGTTGGCTTTCCCCTTCGCCTGCTTGACCAGCGACGAGACGACGAGGTCGGGTACGAGCACATGGCTGTGCAGATTGGGATCGGGAAAGAGGTCGTCCTTTTTTCTGTCGTCCTTCGAAACCTGATGCGCCGCCAAACGACAGCGGAAGTGAAGGAAGCCTGCGATCGCCGCATCGGCGGCGCGGAGTTCGCGCCCGCCCTTGCCGACGCGCTCGCGAATAGCTTCTTGCAGCAGGACTGCGGTCGCGGCTTCCACTGCGGTGTGATGTGCGCGCTCGATGCGCGCACGATCAACGGGAGCCGTCGCTTCATCGCTCGGCGCTATGGCCCAGAGGATCGATAGGGATTTCGGCGCGCTGAAGACAAAATCGTAGCCGCTGGTTGTCGGCTTGAGACTGAAGATGGGCATCTCGCCGGTGCGGGCTGTCTTGCGATGCAACAGGCTGTCGAGATCATTCTTATCGACCGTCTCGCCCCGTTGCACACCGAGAAGCTGAAGACGCTTCTCTTGGCCTTTCGCCTTGCTGTCGTCGAGATCGCGCGCTCCATGAAGCCAAACGCCGCGTGCGCGCGCTTTGTCACCCGCATGTGCGATATCCTGGAAGTAGTACGCGGCGTTTGCAGCGTTCTTGATCGTCAGCACCATGTCCGGCCCCTCGGCGACGATGATGCGCGGCAGGACCGACGATCACATGAAGCAAACTGCTCACATTCGAACGAACTGCTTCACCATTCGAGGGTGGGTGCATAGGTGCCTGATCAATCCCTCTTGTTAAAAAAGTGCCAGAGCCAGCGAAGCTTTGCCGTAGGGCCGACAGAACCCCCGCCTCGGCGGGGGGTAGGCGATACAGCGCCAAGCCGCCGGACGTTAAACGTCCATAAGCCATGTCACGCACCCGCGAATGACCGCCAAATAAATGGCAAGGTCCTATCTGGAATGCGTAACACTAACGAAATGGCAAGAAGACTGGGCCTTAAGCCCTTCAAATCGCCTCGGTCCAAACAGCTTCTAATGCTGGCCGAGAGAACCGATTAAGCTGAAACCTCTTCTGGCGCCTGCTAACAGACGCACCGTTTACCAGCCTCGGCGGATCCAGTCATGAGCGTCCATGCGGCGCGGCCGGTCACGCTCCTTGCGAAATGCAGTCCAGAGCTCATTGGAGCCGCGCCCCGCCAGCTGGGCGAAAGCGCGCTCCCGCAACTCTCGCACGCGAGCCAGTTCCTCGAGCGTGGCTTCGTCGCTGACGACGGACTTGCCGCCCGATCGCCAAACTTTTCGGAGGAAGACGAAGTGCGGACTGAGATATGATACCTCTGACGTGTGCGCTCGCCGCGCTCTTTCGAGCCTTTCACAGGCCTCAATCAACTTCGAAGGTTCCGTTTCCTCTGCGGCAGCAACCCTCTCCTTGCCGCGAATGAGCCAGGCCAGCGGCAGAATCACTGTTGAACGGCGATAGCCGCCGTCTTTCATCGTGACGTGCTCCCCGTTTTCCCTCCAGCCATAACTAGAGTCCGGGTTGATCATGGTGCCCGTGTCGGGCGGTTGCGGCAAGCCGCCCTGCAGGCGTCATTCCGCCGAGCCCGCCGTGCGGCCGCAC
>JAESGM010000402.1_pt1 | contig 40303 bp, 35 predicted proteins | sample 9269721 | NCBI WGS metagenome assembly JAESGM01 (sample SAMN15720920, study PRJNA650825) | algae metagenome | isolation source: Komarekiella atlantica HA4396-MV6 and co-occurring heterotrophs from... | place: USA: Theobald House, Kauai, HI | collected 2009-07-29
TTCCCCATTCGGGCATCCGGGGCTCACGGCCTGTGTGCGGCTCCCCCCGGCTTTTCGCAGCTTACCGCGCCCTTCCTCGCCTCCGTGTGCCCAGGCATCCCCCACTGGCCCTCAGTCGCTTGACTACACCAACTCAGTCAAACACACCGCGCAAGTAAGATCGCTTTCTAGGCGTTCTAACTATCGAACTCGACACGCAATCTCGTCGTGCACCGCCGGCCGCCGAAGCGCCCGCCGGCACACGTGGATTCGCATCCCACTCGCGATCGACAGCTCTTGCGAGCTCTCGACCGCCCCTCGTCATTCACTTGTCAATCAGCGGCGCGACGGCCAGGCCGTCGCTTGCAGCCTTGTATTGTACTGACTTCGGGCGTCGCTGTCAACGTTTTCGCCGCCACTCGTCAGCCCCGCCACCGTGCCAGACGTGCCGGCTCGAGAAGGGTCGGGTAATGTAGAAGTGTCAGAAAAGGCGGTCAAGGGCATCGAAACGTCTGACGTCTTCCTCGATCCACAATCATTAAACAGCAGAGCGACCCCGACGACGGGCTCCCGGGCGACTCCCACCCCGGGTAGCATGTGCGCATGCGCCCCACCAGTCGCTCGTCTAGCCGGATCGCGGTCGTCTCCACCCGCGGCGCCCAACGTTGGGACGCCGGCCACCCCTGGATCTACCGCAGCGACGTCATCGAGCGTCCCGCAGACGAGCCCGGCATCGCCGTCGTTCGCGACCCCCGCGGACGCCCACTCGGCCAGGCGCTCTGGAGTCCCGCGTCCGAGATCTCGCTCCGCCTGCTCGACCGCGACGTCGACGCCGAGCTCGACGGGGAGTGGTGGCACCGCCGCCTGGCCGGCGCCGTCGGGCGCCGCGCCCCGCTGGTCGGCCAGGCGACCGCCTACCGGCTCGTCCACGGCGAGGGGGACGGACTCCCGTCGCTGGTCGTCGACCGCTACGATCGGTGGCTGGTCGTCCAGCTGATGAGCGCCGGCCTGGAGACCGCCCGCGCCGCCGTCGTCGAGGCGCTCCGCGCGCTCACCGGGTGCGAAGGGATCCTGGCCCGCAACGACGCCGCCGTCCGCACCCGCGAAGGGCTGCCGCGCGAAACCACACTCCTGCACGGCGACGTCCCCCACCAGGTCGAGGTCGAGGAGCACGGCGTGCGCTACCTCGCCGCGCCGTGGACGGGGCAGAAGACGGGCGCCTTCCTCGACCAGCGCGAGAACCGGGCGCTGGTGGGGCGCGTCGCGCGCGGGCGCGCGCTCGACTGCTTCAGCTACCACGGCTCGTTCGCGCTCCACCTGGCGCGCGGCGCCGACGACGTGCTGGCGCTCGACGTGTCGGCGCACGCGCTCGAGCGCGCGCGCGCCAACGCCGCGGCCAACGCGCTCACGAACCTGCGCACGCGCGAGGCCAACGCCTTCGAGTTCCTGCGCGAGGAGGAGCGCGCCGGGGCGCGCTACGACACGATCGTCCTCGACCCGCCGGCGTTCGCGAAGACGCGCGGCGCGCTCCCGGGGGCGCTGCGCGGCTACAAGGACGTGAACCTGCGCGCGATGCGCCTGCTCGCCCCCGGCGGGCTGCTCTTCACCGCGAGCTGCAGCTACCACCTGACGAAGCCGCTCTTCCTGGAGATGCTCGAGGCGGCGGCCGCCGACAGCGGGCGCCGCGTCGCGCTGCGCGAGCTGCGCGGGCAGCCGCTCGACCACCCGGAGCTGCTGACGGTCCCCGAAACCGGCTACATCAAAGGCGCCTTGCTCGAGGCGATCGACTGACCGCGACGCGCGACGCGGCCGGCGCCACCGGCGCTACCGGCGCTGGCAGCGCGCGCAGAAGTACGTCGAGCGCCCCGCCTGGACGATGCGCCGCACCGGCGCGCCGCAGCGCGCGCACGGCGCGCCCTCGCGGTCGTAGACGCGCAGCCGGTCGAGCGCCTCGCCGTCCTGGTAACGCCCCGGCGCGTCGAGCGCGTCGCGCAGCACGTCGCGGATCGCGGCGACGAGGCGCGCGGCGCGCGCCGCCCCCAGCGACGCCGCGGGGACGCGCGGGTCGATGGCGGCGCGCCAGAGCGCCTCCGACGCGTAGATGTTGCCGACGCCGGCGACGACGCGCTGGTCGAGGAGCGCCGGCTTGACGGCCGCCCGCCGCGTGCGGAGCGCGGCGCGCAGCGCCGCCGCGTCGAACGCCGGGTCGAGCGCGTCGGGGCCCAGCCGCGGCGCGGGCGCGCCGCCGGGCGGGTACCACGCCAGGCTGCCGAGCGCGCGCGGGTCGACGAGCGTCACGCGCGCGCCGTCGTCGAGCGCGAGCGTCGCCCGCGCGTACGCGGGGAGCGCCGCGTCGGCGCGCCCGACGTCCCAGTCGCCGGTCATGCGGAAGTGCGCGTGCAGCGTGCTGCCGTCGTCGAGCGCGAGCGCCTGGCGCTTCCCCAGCCGCTCGACGGCGACCACGCGCCGCCCGCGCAGCCGCGCCGCCGCCTCGTCCGGCAGCGCGCGGCGCGTCGAGGGGTGGAGCGCGCGCGCGTCGACGATGGTGCGGCCGACGGTCGCCGCGCGCAGCGCGCGGACCGCGGTCTCGACTTCGGGGAGCTCGGGCATGTCGCGGGGCGTCGCCGCGCGGCGCGCGTTGCGCCGCCGCCGGGGTGCGCGTCGGGGGAATCGAGAGCGCGGCCCGCGCTCTTGCGAGGCGGGTCGCGTCCCCTAGGTTACGCGGGTCCCCCGGCCCCCGTTCCCACCCGCCCCGCCATGCACGCGCCGCTCTCGCTCAAGCACGAGTACGAGCTGTACGTGGAGAACGAGATCGAGAACTACAAGGACTCGATCCCGCGCAGTGCCCTCCTCGCCATCGGCGACGAGGCGGTGGCGGCGCTGCGCGAGCAGGCGCAGACCGTGCTCACCGAAATGGTGCTGTGGGAGGAGGTCGACCGCATCATCGCGCGCCGACTGCGCCTGCCCACCTACCAGACGTGGCGGCGGCGGCAGCTGCGGAAGAAGGCGGAGTTCAGCCGCCCCGAGCGGTGGGGACTGCACCCGGACAGCCCGCTCGCGCGCGAGCTGCGCGCGTCGGAGGGAGAGCACGTGCTCGTCGCGGGCGTCGACGACGAGGGCGCGGCGATCTTCTCCGCGGCGCTCGGCTGCTCCGTCACCGCGCTCGACCACGCGCCGGACGCGGTGGAGCGCGTCATGTCGGCCGCCGAGCAGGCGGGGCTCCTGTCGCGCGTGCGCGGGTGCGTGGGCGACCTCGGGGAGTGGGCGCCGGACGTGGCGCTGCGGCTGGTGGTCTGCTCGCCGGCGGCGTTCGACGGGCTCGCGCCGACCGACCGCGAGCGCGCGATCGCGGCGCTGCAGAGCGCGACGCTCGACGGCGGGGTGCATCTGGTGCGCACGATCGTCGCTGGCCAGGCGGCGGGCCCGACGCTCGACGAGTTGCGCTCCCAGTACGCCGGGTGGGCGATCTCGGTCGAGTCCGAAAGCGCCGCCGAAACGTCGGCCGGACGCACCTTCCTCGCGCGGAAGCAAGCCGAGCTGCATTGAGCGGGTGTCGCAGAGTGCGACACCCGTCCAGCTGGCGGCGTGTCATCGCGCAACATCAGGGCGCGCCGCGCGACTAAAAGCTCTTAACAACTGCTTGCCGGGTAACGTCTTACGAAGACGTGAATCCCCGGCATCGGCGCTGCCATTAGTGGCGTTGCCCGGTTGCCGGGCCCCTACGGTGGAGCGCATATGAAGCAGACTCGTCAGATCATAGAAGTGGCGGAGCCCCTCGGCATCGTGATCGCCGACGGCGCCCGCGCCGACGTCACCCCCCGATTCGTCGCCTTCGTCTGGGGCCCCGCCCCGGAGGCGATACCAGTGGAAGCGGCGCTGCCGAGCGCGCAGGAGCCGCGCGCGGCGTAGCCCGACCCACAACGTTGTTGCAGGACGACGCGACGCCCCGCCGGCATGCCGGCGGGGCGTCGTCGTGGTGCGGAGCCCGCGCGGCGCGCGGGCGGGCGGGCGTCAGGCGGCGGCGTTCGCGGCGGCCTTGCGCGTCGACGACCGGCGGGCCGTCGCCTTGCGCGCGCCGGCCTTGCGCGCGGTGGACTTGCGGGCCGACGACTTGCGCGCCGTCGCCTTCTTCGCGCCCGACTTGCGCGCCGTCGACTTGCGCGCCGTGGACTTGCGGGCGGTCGACTTCTTCGCGGTCGACTTGCGGGCGGTGGCGCGCTTCGCGCCCGACTTGCGCGCCGTCGCCTTCTTCGCGCCGGACTTGCGCGCCGTGGACTTCTTCGCCGCGCGCTTCGTGCTCTTCTTCGCGGCGCCCTTCCTCGCGGTCTTGGTAGCAGCCATGGATCTCCTGGTGCGGGTGCTTCCCGCGCTCCCCCGGTGGAACGCGGGTGACCCGACGGCGCGCGCACCCGGTGCGTCGCGTCGTCGAGCGTCGAGCGCCAGGCCCGGTGCGGCGGCCCGGCGGGTCGTCGGGATCGTCGGCGCGCCGCGGCGCGGTGCCGTCGCGGCGCGCGTGTGAGCTGTTGGCGGTGCTGCGACTGCGGACCGCGGCGGTCGGGCCGGCCGCCGCGCGTCGCAGGATGGACGGCCGGCGCGCGGAATGGTAACGTCGCGCACGCGGCTTTTCGTCGCGATGCGCGAAGTTAGAGATCGCCGCCGCGGCGCGCAATGCTTCCCGCGCGCGCGCGGCCGATTTTTTCGCGATTCGCCCCCGATTCGGCGCCGCGCGCGCCGCGCACCCCGGAGCACGGACATGGACCTCGGACTGCACGGACGCGTCGCCCTCGTCACCGGCGCGTCGAGCGGGCTCGGACTCGCGATCGCGCGCGAGCTGGCGGCGGAGGGCGCCGCGGTCGCAATGGTAGCACGTCGCGCCGATCTCCTGCGGCGCGAGGCCGCGGCGCTCGTGGCGCGCACCCACCACCGCGTGCTCCCGCTCCCCGCCGACGTCACCGACGCCGAGGCGGTGGCGCGGGCCGTCGACGAGGCGGAGGCGACGCTCGGCCCGGTGGACGTGCTGGTCGCCAACGCCGGCGGGCCGCCGTCGACCACCGCGGCTACCACGAGCGAGGCGCAGCTGCGCGCGGCGCTGGAGCTGAACCTGCTCGCGTCGGTGCGGCTGGCGCAGCGCTGCGTGCCCGGAATGCGCGAGCGGCGGTGGGGGCGCGTGATCTTCCTCACGTCGATGGCGGCGAAGCAGCCGCAGCCCGGGCTCCTGCTGTCGAACACCGCGCGCGCGGGGCTGCTCGGCTACGCGAAGACGCTGGCCACGGAGTGCGCGCCCGACGGCGTGCTGGTGAACACGGTCCTCCCCGGACACTTCGAGACGGCGCGCGCGCGCGAGCTGGCGGAGACGCGCGCGGCGCGCGACGGGCGGCCGGTCGAGGAGCTGCTGGCGGCGCGCACGGCGGCGATCCCGGTGGGGCGCTCGGGCGACCCGCGCGAAATGGCGGCGGTGGTGGCGTTCCTCGCCTCGGCGCGGGCGAGCTTCCTGACGGGTGCGGCGATCCAGGTGGACGGCGGGCAGGTGGCGTCGCTCGTCTGACCGGCGCGCGGCCGCGCGCCGGACGGGCTACCGCCGCCCCCCGTCGCCCGGCGAGCTTTCGCGCGCGTCGCGCGGCCCCCGCCCGGCGCCGTGCCCCACCCGACCGAGACCACGCGGAGTGATCGCTTGAAGGCGTTGGTGAAAGAGACCGCCGGCCCCGGCTTCGCCCTGCGCGAGGTGCCGGAGCCGCGCATCCGGGACGACGAGGTCCTGATCCAGGTGCGCCGCGCCGGCGTGTGCGGCACCGACGTGCACATCCACGAGTGGGACGACTGGGCGCGCGGCCGCTGCCGCCCGCCGTTCGTGGTGGGGCACGAGTTCGCCGGCGACGTCGTGCAGGTGGGCGCGCTGGTCGAGAACGTGAAGGTCGGCGAGCGGGTCACCGCGGAGGGGCACATCGTCGACGGGGTGTGCCTGCTCTGCCGGACGGGGAACGCGCACGTCTGCCCGCACACGCGGATCATCGGCGTCGACCGCGACGGGTGCTTCGCCGAGTACATCGCGATGCCGGCGACGAACGTGTGGCACCTCGACGCCGGGACCTCGTACGAGGTCGGCGGGATCCACGACCCGATGGGGAACGCCTTCCACACGGCGCTGACGCACACCGAGATCCCGGGCGCGACGGTGCTGGTCACCGGTTGCGGTCCGATCGGGTGCTTCGCGGTCGGGATTTGCAGGGCGGCCGGGGCTTCGCGCGTCATCGCGTCGGACGTGAACCCGCGGCGCCTCGAGCTGGCGCGGCGCATGGGGGCGCACGAGGCGGTGCACCCGGCGGAGGCGGCCGCCGCCGTGGAGCGCGCGACGTCGGGGTACGGCGTCGACGTGGTGCTCGAGATGTCGGGCGTCCCGGCGGCGATCCACCAGGCGTTCGCGCTGGTGCGCGTCGGCGGGCGCGTGCAGATGCTCGGCATCCCGGCCAAGCCGATGGAGGTGAACTTCGCCTCCGAGGTGATCTTCAAGGGGATCACCGTCTACGGCGTGGTGGGGCGCCGGATGTACGACACCTGGCACCAGATGACGCGCTTCCTGCGCTCGGGGGAGTTCGACCCGACGCCGGTGATCACGCACCGCTTCCCGCTCGAAGGGTTCGCCGACGCGATCCAGGCGATCAAGAGCGGCGAGGCGGGCAAGGTCGTCTTCGAGATCGCTTAAGGGAGGGTCCGCGCCGTGTACGAGAACGACCACGATGACATCCTGACCGCCGTCCGCAACGGCGACGTCGACGAAGTGGCGGCGGTGCTGTCGATGGACAACGCGCTCGCCCGCGCCCGCGACGCCCGCGGGCGCACGCCCCTGCACCTCGCGGCGTCGGCGGGGCACGCGGCCATCGTCGAGCTGCTGCTGCACAACAACGCCGACCCCAACGTCGCCGACGCGACCGGCCGCACGCCGCTGGCGTGCGCCGAGGGGGGCGGCCACGTCCTGATCGCCGCCCTGCTCCGCGAAGCCGGCGCGCGCTGACGCGTCCCCGCCCGCCTTCCGCCTTCCCCACCGACGCCCCCGCCCCGTGGCACCGAACGCCGCCTTCGTCCAGGACTTCGAGGCCCAGATCGCGCAGCTGCGGGCCGACCGGATCTACAAGCACCTCAACCACCTCGACTCCCCGCAGGGGGCGCGCGTCCGCATGGAGGGGCGCGGGGAGGTGGTGATCCTGTCGTCGAACAACTACCTCGGGCTGGCCAACGACCCCGCCGTCGTCCAGGCGGGAGTCGACGCGCTGCACCGCTACGGGGCGGGGACGGCGAGCGTGCGCTTCATCTGCGGGACCTTCACGGTGCACCGCGAGCTGGAGGCGGCGCTGGCGCGCTTCGTGGGGACGGAGGCGTCGCTCAGCTACGTCTCGGCCTGGAACGCGAACGAGGCGCTGACCGCGACGCTCGTCGAGGCGGGCGACTTCGTGATCTCGGACGAGCTCAATCACGCCTCTATCATCGACTCGATCCGCCTCGCGAAGGCGATCAAGAAGTGCACGACGGCGGTGTACAGGCACTCGGACCTGGACGACCTGCGCGAGAAGCTGCGGGCCAACCGCGGGGCGCGGCGCAAGCTGATCTGGACCGACGGCGTCTTCTCGATGGAGGGGTCGATCGCGAAGCTCCCCGAGATCCTGCAGCTGGCGCGCGACGAGGGGGCCGTCGTGGTGATGGACGACTCGCACGCGACCGGCGTGCTGGGCGCGACGGGGCGCGGGACCGCGGAGCACTTCGGCGTGCTGGGCGAGGTGGACGTGATCACCTCGACGCTCGGCAAGGCGCTGGGGGGCGCGGCGGGCGGCTTCATCGCCGGGCCGGGGGCGGTGGTCGACATGATGACGCAGCGCTCGCGCCCGCAGCTGTTCTCGAACGCGTTGCCGCCCACGGTGGCGGCGAGCGCGCTGGCGGCGGTCGAGGTCACGGAGCGCGAGCCCGAACGCGTGCAGCGGCTGCGCGACAACGCGCGCTACTTCCGCGAGCGGATCGTGGAGGCCGGCTTCACGCCGCTGCCCGGCGAGACGCCGATCGTGCCGATCATCGTCGGCGAGACGGCGGCGGCGATCCAGATGAGCGACCGGCTGCTCGACGAGGGGGTGTTCGTCACGGGCTTCGGCTTTCCCGTGGTGCCGCAGGGGCAGGCGCGCGTGCGGTGCCAGATCTCGGCGGCGCACACGACGGACGACCTCGACTTCGCGATCGCCGCCTTCACGAAGGTCGGGACGCGACTCGGGATCGTGTAGCGGGTGCTGTGGGCCTTTGGCAGGTCAACTGAAAAGCAGGGGGGATGAACATCTGAGAAGATCGGATGAAGATCTGATGGGCCCCGTGTGGCGGCGGGGGACGTCGCACCACACCGGGCCCATCAGATCTTCATCCGATCTTCTCAGATGTTCATCCCGTCAGCTTTTCTTGGTCTTGCCGAGCACTAGGACACCCGAGATCAGGAGTGGAGCTCGACGCGGATGATGAGCCGCTGCCACGACTCCACCTCGTCGGGATGCACCTTCTCGACGACGGCGCCGGCGCGGCCGCCGGCGAGCATCCACGGCGCCATCCAGACGGCGATCTGCAGCGAGAGGTGGCCGACCACGTCGCCGCCGGGGGCGTGCACCCAGACGGCGGGGATCTCGGCGCCCGGCGGATCGGGAACGAGGATGAGGCGGTCGCCGGCGTGCAGGCGGTGGACGACGGCCGTGCGGTCGCCGAAGACGGTGCCGAGGACGGCGGTGCGGAAGGGCTCGCGGTAGGGGGGCGCGACGGGGGGCATCGGAGGGTCAACGGGGGGCGGCGCCGGACGATATACTGAGCGCGGTGTTCGCACGCCGCGGTCCGGCGCGACCGCGGTTTCTCCGCCGCCCCCGCCCCTCCCCGCACATGCTCCGCCGACCGGTCGCCGCGCTCACGGCAGCCGCCCTGACTGCCCTCGCGGCCCTTCCGTCCTCCTCCGCCGCCCAGGCGGCGCGTCGCGCCTCCGGGGTCCCGACGCCCAGCGGGCTGCTCGGACTCGAGGTCGGGGCCGACCGCACGCTCGCGGACTGGGGACAGATCACGCGCTACTTCGCCTCGCTGCCCGGCGCCTCGCCGATGGTGAAGGTCGACACGCTCGGCCGCACGACGCAGCGGCGCCCGCTGATCGTCGCGACCATCTCGTCGCCCGAGAACATTCGCAATCTCGCGACCATCCGCCAGCGGCAGGCCCGGCTGGCCGACCCGCGCGGGCTGTCGGCGGCGGAGGAGGCGCGGCTCGTGGCGCGGCAGCCGGCGGTCGTGATGATCACCTGCAACATCCACTCGACCGAGATCGCGTCGTCGCAGATGGCGATGGAGCTCGCGCACCGGCTGGTGACGAACGACACGCTGCGGCGCGCGCTCGACGACGTGGTGCTGCTGCTGGTCCCGTCGCTCAACCCGGACGGGCAGCAGATGGTGACCGACTGGTACAAGCGGGGGCTCGGCACGCCGTACGAGGGTGGGCCGATGCCGTGGCTGTACCACCCGTACGTGGGGCACGACAACAACCGCGACTGGTACATGGCGACCCAGGTGGAGACGCGCCTGGTGACCGACCTGCTCTACCGGCGCTGGTTCCCGGCGGTGTTCTACGACGTGCACCAGCAGGGGAACTCGGGGATGCGGCTGACGATCCCGCCGCACGTCGACCCGATCAACCCGAACGTGGACCCGCTGATCGTGCGCGGGATCAACCACATCGGGATGGAGATGGCGCTGGCGCTCGAGGAGCGCGGAAAGTCCGGCGTCGGCGACGGCGTCACGTACGACCTGTGGTGGCACGGCGGGGCGCGCTCGACGCCGACGCGGCACAACATGGTCGGGCTGCTCACCGAGGCGGCGAGCGTGCGCATCGCGACGCCGATCACGCAGACGCGCGAGGAGCTGACGGGGCACCCGCGCGGGCTGCCGCGCTACGAGCGGAAGGTGAACTTCCCGAACCCGTGGCCGGGCGGGACGTGGCGCCTGCGCGACATCATGGACTACGAGCTGATCGCGGCCGAGGCGCTGGTGCGCATGCTGTCGCAGCAGCGGGACCAGTACGTGCGCAACTTCGTGCAGCTGGGTCGGCGGCAGGTCGCGCAGGGGGAGGCGGGGGGGCCGTGGGCGTACGTGATCCCGGCCGGCCAGCGCGACCCGGGGGCGGCGCTGCGGCTGGTGGAGGTGCTGCGCATCGGCGGCGTGGAGGTGGAGCGCGCGACGGCGCCCTTCCAGGCCGCCGGGAAGTCGTACGCCGCCGGCAGCTACGTGGTGAAGATGGCGCAGCCGTACCGCGCGCACGCCAAGGACCTGCTGGAGGTGCAGCGCTTCCCGCGGATGGAGCGCTTCCCCGGCGGGCCGCAGGAGCGCCCGTACGACGTGGCGGGATGGACTCTGCCCTTCCAATTCGGCGTGGCGGCCGACGAAATCGCGCAGCGGTTCGACGTGCGCGCGGAACCGGTGCGCGAGGTCGACGTGGCGGCGGCGGCGCGCGAGCGGTGCGGGACGGCGACCGGCGGGGCGTACCGCGTGCTCGACGCGCGCGACACGCGCGGTTATGCGGTGGCGATGGCGGCGCTGGCGCGCGGGGTGCCGGTGCGCGTGGCGTCGGCGCCGGTGGCGCTGGCGGGCGGCGCGACGGCGCCGGCGGGGTCGCTGGTGCTGGAGCGCGCGGACGCCGAGGCGGCGCGCGCCTGCGCCGAGGGCGGGGCGGTGGCGACGCTGCCGGCCGGGCGCACGCTGGCGGCGGCGCCGCGCGTGGGCGTGTACAAACCGTGGACGGCGAGCATGGACGAGGGGTGGACGCGCTGGGTGTTCGACCAGCACGAGGTCGCGTACACGAGCGTGACCGACTCGGTGGTGAAGGCGGGGCGGCTGCGCGACCGCTTCGACGTGCTGGTGGTTCCCGACATGGGGCTGCGCGAGGTCGAGCGCGGGCTGTCGGCGAACGCGGCGCCGGCGCAGTACACCGGCGGGCTGGGCGCGGCCGGGCTCGCGCAGATCAAGGCGTTCGCGGAGGCGGGTGGGACGCTGCTCCTGTTCGACCGCGCGTCGGAGCTGGCCACGGGGCCGCTCGGGTTGGCGGTGCAGCGCATCGCGGCGGGCGGGCGCGGCGGCGAGGCGGGGGGCGGCGCGGACGCGGACGCGGCGCCTGCGGCGGGCGCGCGCGCGCAGGAGCAGCTGTACGCGCCCGGCTCGGTGCTGCGCACGCTCGTCGACACGTCGCACCCGGTCGCGGCCGGGATGGCCGATACGACGGCGGTGTACTTCACCAATTCGACGACGCTCGACGTCGCGGGCGCGCCGGGCGCGCGCGTGATCGCGCGCTACCCGGCGCGCGGCGAGGACATCCTGATGAGCGGCTTCCTCACCGGCGCGTCGCAGATCGCGGGGAAGGCGGCGGCGGCGGAGGTGCCGCTCGGGCAGGGGCGCGTCTTCATGTTCGGCTTCCGCCCGCAGTACCGCGGCCAGTCGATCGCCACCTTCCGCATGCTGTTCAACGCGATCCTGAACGCGCCGAGCGGAGCGCGGCCGGCGGCGTGACGGGTGCGGCGAGGGGTGCGACGACGCGCCATCTATAGATGTGCGGCGGGGGGCGCGGCGTGACGGCGACGCCGCGCCCCCCGTCTATTCGGCGTCCCGCACGGGCGATCCGTGCGGCCGTGCCACCCGCCGATCCGGAGCCCGCATGCCCCGCCGCTTCTTCCCGCTCGCGCGCGTCGCGCCGGCCGCCGTCGCGCTGCTGGCGGCGGGCGCCGGCGCCGCCGCCGCGCAGTCCCCGAGCGCCCCCGCCGACACCGCGGCCGCCGCCGCGCGGCGCGGCTTCGCCGACTCCTGGTTCTGGGGGGTGAAGGGGGGCGCGGCGCGCTTCGGCACGGTGACCGACGGGAACAAGGTCGCGGGGCTGGCCGGCTTCGACTGGATGATCACGCGCAGCAAGGCCGCGCTGCTCGTCGGCGCCGAGCAGTCGTTCTTCTCGCACACGTCGGCGGTGGCGGAGCCGGGGAGCCCGGGCTTCGCGCGCGTGGTCGACCTGAAGAACGCGCGCCGCTTCTCGGCGGCGGTGCTCGCGGTGCCGGGGATGCTCGGCGCGGTGCGCCCCTATGCGGGGCTCGGCGTGGGGCTCGACGTGCTGCGCGAGGTGACGCCGCGCGGCGAGTTCGCGAGCACGGCGCAGCGGGCGGCGGTGGACGACCGGGTGGACGACGGGTCGAGCAAGGCGTCGCTGCTGTTCGTCGCCGGCGGGCAGGTGCAGTTCGGGCGCGCCGCGGTGTTCGTGCAGGCGAACGGGACGCCGGCGCAGGCGCGCACGCTGTGGAACCGCGGCGGCGTGGCGCAGCTGGAGGCGGGGTTCCGCTACAACCTCGCGCCGTCGCGCGAGTACTGAGCGGGCGAGTACCGCGCGCGCGGGAAGGCGGGCGGCGTGCGCGAGACGAACGCGCTGTCGGCCACGAAGTAGCGCAGCGGCCAGTCGGCCGCGCGCGTGATCCCGATGCGCGGCGTGACGACCACCGCGTCGTCGGAAACGGGGGCGCCGGCGCGCAGCGTCAGCGCCCCCGCGTCGTTCTCTGCCCCGCCGCGGGGTGCGCGCCCGTCGAGCGGGCGCCCGTCGAAGCGCGCGTCGATGCCGAGCGCCACGCACAGTTTGCCGGGGCCGTTGGTGAGGTCCTGGTCGCGGCGCACGCCGGGGCGCCGCGCGCGCATGAGCGCGACGCCGTCGAGCGGCTCGAGCGCGCGCACCAGCACCGCGCTGCCGACGCCTTCCGGGAGCGTGACGGCGTTGACGCACCAGTGCAGGCCGTAGATGCGGTAGACGTACGCGACGCCCGGCGGCCCGTGCAGGTGCCAGGTGCGGGCGGTGCGTCCGGCGACGGCGTGGCAGGCCGGGTCGTGCGGGCCCAGGTACGCCTCGGTCTCGACGACGCGCCCGCTGGCGACGCCGTCGGGCGTGCGGCAGGCGAGCACCGCGCCGAGCAGCTCGCGGGCGACGACGCGCGGGTCACGGTCGTAGAAGGCGGGTGGGAAGGCGGCGCCGCGCGCGCGGCCGGGGGTCCGACCGCGCGCGGGACCGGCGGCGCTCACGTCGCGCGCTTGCCGGCCGACTTGCGGCCGCCGGGCGCGCTCTTGGCCGCCGCCGCCGCCGCAGGGGCGGTCTTCGCGGCTGCCTTGGCCGGCGCCTTGGCCGGCACCTTAGCCGGCGTCTTGGCCGCGCCGCGGCCGCCGCGACCGCGGCCGCGGGGCTGCCGCGGCTCCGCGGCGTTGTCCGCTGCCGCCGGGGGCTCGGCCGGCGCCGGCGTCGGTGCCGGCGTCGGCGCGGGAGCCGGTGCGGGCGCCGGCGCGGGTGCGGCTGCCGTCTCGGCGGCGGGCGCGGCGTCCGCGCGCTTCCGCCCGCGCCCTCCGCGTCCACGGCTGCCGCGACCGCCACGCGTACGGGCCTCGGCGGCCTCCTCGGGTTCCGCAGCCGGGGCGGCGGGCGCCTCGGGTGCGGGGGGCGGGGCGGCCGCCGGGGGCGACGTCACCGGGGCGACGACGCCGACCGCCAGGAGCTCGGGCGGGGGCGCGCCGCGCCCGGCCGGGCCGCGTCCGCGGCGCGCCGGCGGGGTGGCCGCCGCGCCGGTGCTGGCAGCGGGGGCCGGAGCCGGCGCTTCGGGCGCCGGGGCGGGCTCGCGCGCCGGCGGCGCGACGGGCACCTCGCGCTCGGCGGGGGGCGCGGCGGCGCCACCGGCCGGGGCGACGACGCCGATGCTGAGCAGCTCCGGCGGCGGGGCGCCGCGCGAGGCGGGGCCGCGCCCGCGCGGGGCGGCGCCGCGCGGCCCCATGCCGCGCGGGGCGGCCGGCGCCGCGGCCACGGGCTCGCCGGCGGTCGCGGCGGCCGCGGCGCGGTTCAGCTGGTCGGCCACCGAGTCGGCCTCGGCGGCCCGGGCGACCTCGTAGTCGTCGCCGCGGCGGCGCAGGTCGACCAGGTTCTGGTCGTGCGCGTCCTGGAGGATGCGCACCCACATCCGCTCGCCGAGCGACTCGCTGTCGCGCCCCAGCAGCTCGTAGGCGCGCACGCGCGCCTCGCGGGCCGTCGTCGCGTCCCCCTCGTCGCGCGTCAGCGACTCGACCGCGCGGCGCACGAGGTCGAACGCCTCCGCGCGCGTGAGGCGCTCGCCGCCGGTGCCGATGGTGAAGGTCTGGAGCGTGAGCTGCGGCTCGCGCTCGACCGGGAGTGCGACCGCCTCCTCGCCGCCCTCGGCCTCGGCGCCGTCCTCGCGCGCGCCGCGCTCGGCGTCGCGCCCGCGGCCGCGCCCGCGCCCGCGGCGGCGACTCCGGTCGCGGTCCCTGTCGCGCTCGGCGCGTTCCTCGCGGTCGTCGCGCTCGGGGGCGCGCTCCACGGCGCGCTCGGCGGCGCGCGGGGCGGGCGCCGCCGGCGCGGCGGGGGCGGCGCGCGTGGCGCCGATCTCGTACTGCCCGTTCTCCTGGCGCGTGAGCGTGAGCAGCCCGCGCTTCTCGGCCTCGTGCACGAAGCGCGAGAACTTCGACATCCCGAGGTCCTTCTCGTCGAAGTCGGGGTCGATGTCCTGCATCACCTGCTTGAGCCGGTCGGCGCGCATCACGTCGCCGTTGCGGACCATGCGGCCCACCGCCTCCACCACCAGCTCCCACGGGTCCCAGCGGACGACCTCCTCGTCGCCGCTGCGCACCAGCCCCGCGAGCGCGTTGTAGCTGTAGTACTCGTCGCAGTTCTGGACGAGCAGGTCGCTCGAGCTCTCGCGGATGCCGACGCCGATGACGTACTTGCCGTACTCCTTGAGCTTGATGACGAGGCTCGAGAAGTCGGAGTCGCCGGAGAGCAGGATGAAGGTGCCGATCTCGGGGCGCGTGAACACCAGCTCCATCGCGTCGATCGCGAGGCGGATGTCGGTGGCGTTCTTCTTCGCCGAGCCGTAGGCGGGGGCGAAGATCAGGTCGATCGAGGCCTCGGTGAGCGGGACGATGTAGCCCGGGTAGCGGCGCCAGTCGGCGTAGGCGCGCTGGACGGAGACCTTCCCCTTGATGATGTCGGAGGACAGCAGGTTCCGGAGCTCGGACTGCATGTCCTTCTGGATCCCCATCGTGACGTTGTCGAAGTCGATGAGGAGCGCCGCGTTCGGGGCGTGCGCGTTGTAGTAGCCGCCCGGCTGCGCGGAAGTGCCCGGCGGGAGCGCCTGGGGGCCGCGGTGGATCGGGGCGACGGGGCCGCGCTGCGGCGGCCGCGTGAAGCGGGAGCTCATGTACGGGCTCGCGTGGAGCTGGGGCGGGCGCCGACGCTTCGCGGGGTGCTCCCGCGCGCTCGTCAGGCGCCCGACGTGACGGTTGGGTCGAGCGCGACGGTGCGCTCGAGCTCTCGGCGCCGCACCTTCCCGCTCCCGGTCATCGGGAACGCGTCGAAGAAGCGGACGAGGTCTGGGATCTTGTAGTCGGCCATCGTGTCGCGGGCGAAGTCCTTCAGCTCCTTCCCCGTGATCACCGCGCCCTCGACGGGCACGACGCACGCGCAGATCAGCTCCCCCAGGACGTCGTGCGGGAGGCCGATGACGCACACGTCCTCCACCGCGGGGTGCGCGCGCAGCTGGTCCTCGATCTCGCGCGGGTGGATCTGGAAGCCCCCGCGCGTGATCGCCTCCTTGCGCCGGCCGACGATGCGCAGGTAGCCCTCGTCGTCGAGGATCCCGAGGTCGCCGGTGAGGAAGAACCCCTCGGGGGTGAACGACTTCGCGGTCTCGGCGGGCATGCGCGCGTAGCCGAGGAGGACGCCGGGGCCGCGCACGGCGATCTCGCCGACCGCCTCGCGGGGGCCGTGGAGCGCGCCGGTGAGCACGTCCACCGCCATCACCTCGACGCCGGGGAGCGGGCGGCCGACGGTGCCGAGGCGCTTGTCCTCGGCGTCCGTGAAGCGGGTGATGGCGACCGTGGGGCCGGTCTCGGTGAGGCCGTACGCCACGTGCACGTCGCACCACCGGCGGACGCGCCGCACCAGCTCCTCGCTCACCGGGCTCCCCGCGACGACGCCGGTGCGCAGCCCGGCCGCGCGCAGCCGCCGGCCGTCGAAGCCCGCCTCGCGCATGAGGAGGTGGAACGTCGTCGGCACGCCCTGCAGCACGGTGACGCGCTCGCGCTCGATGAGGGCGAGCGCGCCGGCGGCGTCGAAGCGCTCCTGCAGCACGAGCGTCGCGCCGGCGCCGATCGCGCCCACGGCGGTCGAGAAGCCGAAGATCGCGAACAGCGGGACGCCCGAGAAGATGCGGTCCTCGGGCGCGAGTTCGATCGCCTCGCCGGCGCGCGCCGCGGTCTCGAGCACGCCGCGGTGGCTGAGGCGCACCCCCTTGGGCTTGCCCATCGTGCCCGACGTGTAGAGGAGCGCCAGGTCGCTCCCGTCGTGCACGTCCTTCGGCGCGGGGGCGGCGCGCCCCGCCCCCTTCGACAGCAGGTCCTCGAACTGGAAGATCCGGTCGTCGTACCAGAGCTCCTCGTCGCCGACGGTGACGAGGTACTGCAGGTCGGGGAGCTCGGTGAGCAGCTGCTCGAACAGCTGCAGGTAGTCGACGCCGTTGTGCCGCTCCGCCGTGACCACGCACGAGACCTCGGCGTGGCGCAGCTGGTACTTCAGCTCGTGGAAGTTGAGCCGCGGGCTGACCGGGACGACCACCGCGCCGAGCTTCGCGCAGGCGGCCAGCGCGACGATCCACTCGGGGCAGTTGGGGAGGTTGATCGCGAGGCGGTCCCCGTCTCCCACCCCGAGCTCCGCGAGCGCGGCGGCGAGGGCCGCGGCCTGGGTCTCGAGCTGCCCGTACGTCAGCCGCTTCGCGCCGCCGACGACGAGGGGACGCTCCGGGTGCTCGGCGGCACGCCGGGCGAGCAGCGGAGCGAGGGTCCAGGCGTCGGCCATCACGCGACGGTCAAGCGGCGGAGGGGCTGGGCATTAGGGGCGAACGCTAATTCCTGACAGGGGTGGGGTAAAGCACGGGCGGCTGAACCTCAACGGCGGGAGTCGCGACTGCGGGAGTCGACACTACGGGAGTCGCTACTGCGTCGCTTTGCGCTTGAGGCGACGCAGTAGCGACTCCCGCAGTGGTGACTCCCGCGTTTACGACTCCCGCCGTTGAGGTTCAAGCTCGACTCCCGCCCTTCCAGGGCCGCCCCACAGGGCCCATCCTTCGAGAAACCCCCCTCCCCCGCCCTTCGTAGAGTGCCCAGGCTCCGGCCCGCCGGAACGCGCTACCGGTTCCGCACCCGCCTCTTCACGATCCTCCTCCTCTTCGCCGTCTGCCCGTCCGTGCTCCTCACGCTGCTCTGGGTCGGCACGGTGACGCGGGCGCTGCCGCTGGTGAGCGGGAGCGGGGCGTGGGAGCGGGCGGCGGCGACGGGGGAGCGGGCGCTCGAGCTGGCCCGGGTGCGTTCGCCGAGCCCGGCGGCGACGCGGGCCTACGCGGCGCACGAGGAGGAGCTGCGGCGGTCGCTCGAGCTGGCGCGGCGGTACAGCTTCGTCGCCCCGCGCGCCGGGCGCGTGCTGCTCGTCTCGGGGGTCGTGGGCGTGGCGCTGCTGATCGTGGGCGCGTCGCGCGTCGCCGGGCACCTGAGCCGGCAGCTCAGCCGGCCGCTCGACCAGCTGGTGCGCTGGACGGCGCTGGTGCAGGGCGGGCAGGCGCTCCCCGAGGAACCGGAGCCGCGCGGCGCCCCCGAGTTCCGCACGCTCCGCCAGCGCATGCGCACGATGGCGCGCGAGCTGGCCGAGGGGCGCGCGCGGGCGCTCGAGGCGGAGCGCGCCGAGGCGTTCCGCGAGACGGCGCGGCGCGTCGCGCACGAGCTCAAGAACCCGCTCACGCCGATCCGCTTCGCGGTCGAGCGGCTGCGGCGCGACGCCACGCCGGCGCAGGCGGAGGTGGTCGAGGTGCTGGCGGCGGAGACGGCACGGCTGGAGGCGATGGCGCGCAGCTTCGCGCAGTTCGGGCGCCTCCCCGACGGCCCGCCGGCCGACGTGGACCTGGGCGAGCTGGCGCGGTGGGCGGTGGCGACGGCCGTCCCCGAGCACCTCGAGGGGCGCGTGGAGGTGGCCGACGACGTGCCGCTCGTGCGCGGGCACTACGACGCGCTGGCGCGCGCGCTCCACAACGTGCTGCTGAACGCCGTCGAGGCCACGGCGCCGGGCGGGCGGATCACGGTGCGCGTGCAGCCGGCGCGCTGCCCGAACGTCGGCGTCGACGGGGTGGCGGTGGCGGTGCACGACACCGGCGCCGGCATCGCGCCCGAGCTGCTGCACCGCATCTGGGACCCGTACGTCACGCAGAAGGCGCACGGGACCGGGCTCGGGCTCGCGATCGCCCGGCAGACGGTCCTGGCGCACGGCGGCGTGGTGGACGCCGTGAGCGCCGTCGGGCGCGGGACCGAGGTGCGCTTCGTTCTGCCGGTGGCGCCGGCCGGCCCGGCGCCCGCCGCGCCCGCGGCTGCCGCTTCTTCTCCTGTTCTCGCGTCGAGGAGTCTCGCCTGATGTCGCCCTTTCTGATCCCGATCGTCGCCATCCTGTCCGGCACCACGCTGGTGCTGGTCTTCCCGCTCGTACGCGCCTACGCGCGGAAGCTGGAGCTGGAGGGGCAGCAGCCGCGCGTGCCGCGCGAGGTGGCGGACCGCCTGGCGCGCATGGAGCAGGCGATCGACGCGGTGGCGGTGGAGGTCGAGCGGATCGCGGAGGCGCAGCGGTTCACGACGCGGCTGCTGTCGGAGCGCGCGGGCGTGGCTGGGGGTTCGCTGCCGTCGGCCGAGCGGGCGCTGGAGGTTTCCGATGCGCGCTGACGGGCAGCTCCCTGCGGGGAGCAACGACGCCGTAACGCAGGCCGCGCAGGCCGCGCAGGCCGCGCGCGTGGAGCTCGCGCGCGAGGCGCAGCAGGCGCGCATTGACGCCGAGATGGCGCGGGTGCGCGCGGAGATGGCGCGGGCGCAGGCGGAGCGGGCCCGGGCCGTGGGCGAACTCGCGCAGGCGCAGGCGCGCGGCGAGCTGCGCGACGTGCGCGTGACGCGCGGTCCCGACGGGCACACCGTGGTGACGCTGCCCAACGGCCGGACGATCTCCATCGACGCCTCGGCGGCGGGGACGTCGCCCGACGAACTGCTGCACGAGGCGGGCGTCCCGCTCCCGCCGGCGCGCGAGGCGCCGATCGATTTCGTCCGCCTCGGCCTGGGCGGCGCGCTGCTGTGCGGGCTGCTCGCACTGGTGTGGTACGTCGCGCGGGTGACCGGGCGCCGTGCGGCCTCCACCCCCGCGCCCGCGCTCTCGGACGTCGACGCGCGGCTGCGGCGCATCGAGCACGCGGTCGACGCGATCGCGGTCGAGGTGGAGCGCGTGTCGGAGGCGCAGCGCTTCGCCGCCGGGCTGCTCGCCGAGCGCGCGGCCGCGGTCCCGCGCCCGGCGCCCCGCCGCGACACGCCCACCTCGGTGACGCCGCTCTCGTGATCCTACTCATGCGCACGTCGACGACGCCCGCCGTGCAGCCGCCTCCGCCGGCGGCTCCCCCGCCCCCTCCGCCCAGCGAGGCCGCCCGGGAGTTGGCCCGCGAGCTCGAAGAGGTGCAGCGCGCCGTCGAGGAGGCGACGGGCGCGCAGGCCGCGGCGCAGGGGGCCGCGCAGGCGGCGGCCCAGGCGGCGGGCCGCGACGCGGTGGGCGTCACGACGACGCCGGACGGCCGCATTCGCATCGTGCCGCGCGACGGCGGGCCGGTCATCGAGATCGACCGCAGCCTGTTCCGCCCCGACCAGATCGAGGAGATGGTGCAGACGGCGCTCGAGCCGCCGGATCCGCCCGAACTCCCCGACCGTGGGCCGCCCGACGGCGTGATCCAGCTGGTCGGGATCGTGATGTTCTTCCTCACGTGCATGGTCGTCCTCGGCCCGCTCGCCCGCGCGTGGGCGCGCCGCCTCGACCGGCGGACGCAGGGGGGCGCGGCCCCGGCCGACGTCGCGCAGCGCCTCGACCGGATCGAGCAGGGGGTCGACGCGGTGGCGGTGGAAGTGGAGCGCGTCGCCGAGGCGCAGCGCTTCTCGGCGCGGCTGCTCAGCGAGCGGCTCCCCGACGCGCTGCCGCAGCTCGACGCCGCGGCGCGCGCGCGCGCGCAGGGCTGAGGGGGCGCGGCCAGCGCGGTGCCGAGCGTCCTGATCGTCGACGACGAGCCGAACATCCGCCGCATGGTCGGCGCGCTGCTCGCCGCCGAGGGGTACGAGGTGCGCGACGCCGCCGACGCGCAGGCGGGGATCGCGAGCGCGCTGGCGCACGAGCCGGACGTGGCGCTGCTCGACCTGATGATGCCCGGCGGCGTCGACGGGCTGGGGGCGCTGGAGCGGCTGCGCGAGGCGTACCCCGAGCTGCCGGTGGTGATGATGAGCGGGCGCGCGGGGCTGGCCGACGCGGTGCGCGCCACCAAACTCGGGGCGTTCACCTTCCTCGAGAAGCCGCTGACGCCCGAGGGGGTGCTGCTGGCGCTCGCCTCGGCGCTGGAGCTGCGGCAGGCCCGCCGCGCGACCCGCGCGCTGCGCGAGGACCTGGGGCTCGGCGGCGAGATGGTCGGCGCCAGCCCGGCGATGCAGCGGGTGCGCGAGCTGATCGCGCGCGTGGCGCCGAGCGACGCGCGGGTGCTGGTGACCGGGGAGAGCGGGACCGGGAAGGAGCTGGTGGCGGCGGCGATCCACGTCGCCAGCGCGCGGCGCGAGCGCCCGTTCATCCGCGTGAACTGCGCCGCGATCCCGCGCGACCTGGTGGAGAGCGAGATGTTCGGCCACGAGCGCGGCGCGTTCACCGGCGCGACCGAGCGGCGCATCGGGCGCTTCGAGCTCGCGCACACCGGCACCCTCTTCATGGACGAGGTGGGGGACCTGGGGGCCGAGGCGCAGGCGAAGCTGCTTCGGGCGCTCGAGGCGCGCGAGATCGAGCGCGTGGGGGGCGGGCGCCCGATCCGCGTCGACGTGCGCATCGTGTCGGCGACCAACAAGGACCTCGCGCGGGCGGCGACCGAGGGGGCGTTCCGCGAGGACCTGCTCTTCCGGCTGAACGTGCTGCCGATCCACCTGCCGCCGCTGCGCGAGCGCCCGGACGACGTGCCGCTGCTGGTGCGCCACTTCTCGGCGCTGCACCGCGCGCGCACGGGGCGCCCGGCGCCGACGTGGACCGACGAGGCGCTGACGCTCCTGGTGCGCCACCGCTGGCCCGGAAACGTGCGCGAGCTGGCCAACATCGTCGAGCGGCTGGCGATCCTGCACCCGGGGGAGCCGGTGACGGCGCGCCAGGTGTCGCAGGTCCTCGCCACCGACCGCGCGACGCCGGGCGACGGCGTGCCGGCGACGCTGCCCGACCCGGTGGACCTCGGCGCGTCGCTCAACGACGCGCTCGACGCCTACGAGCGCACGCTGATCGTGCGCGCGCTGGCGGTGGCGCAGGGGAACGTCGCCGAGGCGGCGCGCCGGCTGCAGACGGACCGCCCCAACCTGTACCGCCGCATGAAGCGCCTCGGCATCTCGTGACCCGCATGCTTCGTCGTTCCTCTCCGCCGCTCCACTTTCTGGCGCTGCTCGCGGCGCTCGCGCCGGCCGCCGTGGCGGCGCCCACCGCCGGCGCGCAGCCGCCGCGCGCGCGCGCCGACTCGCTCGACACGCCGGCGCTGCCGCGCGACGTGGCGCGCGACGTGGCCGCCCGCTTCAACGCGCCGGCGGCGACGCGCGCCTTCGGGCGCTACGAGGTCGCGGCCGGCGCGACCGTCGCCGGCGACCTGGCGGTGCTCGACGGGCCGCTGGTGATCGCGGGGCACGTCGCGGGGCGCGTGACGGCGGTGAACGCCGACGTGACCTTCCGCCCCGGGGCGCGCGTCGACGGCGACCTGCTGGTGGTCGGCGGGGTCGTCGAGGGGCGGCTCGACGCCGACGTGCGCGGCGAGTACGTGCGCTTCCGCCAGCCGCTGCGCTACACGCGGCTGGAGGACCGCCTGGTGCCGGACGCCGACGAGGAGGAGAACGTGGGCAGCTGGTTCCGCTGGCGCCGCGCCGACGCCGAGCGCGGGCGCCGCACGACGCTGGGGCTCACGCTCTCGTCCGGGGGGACGTACAACCGCGTCGAGGGGCTGCCGATCCACGTCGGGCCGTCGCTGGAGCACGACTTCGGCGCGGGGCGCGTGCGCGTCGACCTGCTGGGAATCTTCCGCACCGCGGAGCAGTTCTCGTGGGACGGCGCGAACCTCGGCCACGTCGCGCGCGCCGAGCTGCGCTTGGGGCGCGGGTTGCAGGCGCGGCTCGGCGGGCGGCTGTACGACCAGGTGGCGCCGGTCGAGACGTGGCAGCTCTCGGGCACCGAGTCGGGGCTGGCGGCGTTCCTGGCGCGCCGCGACTTCCGGGACTACTACGGGCGCCACGGCGGGGCGGCGTACGCGTCGCTGTTCGCGGGGCCGGACGCGAGTCTGACGCTGTCGCTGGCCGACGAGCGGTGGGCGGCGCGCGGGGTGCGCGACGTGTTCACGCTCTTCCGCAACTCGGCGACCTGGCGCCCCAACCCGGCGGGTGACGAGGGGCGCCTGCACCTGTTCAACGCGACGCTGCGCATCGACACGCGCAACGACGAGGACAACCCGTGGGCCGGCTGGTACGTCGAGGCCGACTACGAGCGCGGGGCCGGCGGGTTCACGGGCATCGCGCCCACGTCGGCGTCGCTCCCCGGCTTCGCGGGCGGGGCGCCCGCGCCGGGGGCGCTGGGCGCGCGCGACCTGACGCCCGGACGACGCACGTACGGGCGCGGCTTCCTCGACCTGCGCCGCTACAACCGCCTCGCCCCCGACGCGCAGCTCAACTTCCGCCTGGTGCTCGGCGGGTGGCTGCACGGCGACGAGCTGCCCATGCAGCGGCGCTTCTCGGTCACGGGGCCGGGGGCGCTCCCGGGCTTCGACTTCCGGCAGCCGGCGACGGTGGGCGGGGAGCGGAGCGAGGTCGGGGTGTGCGCGGTCGACGGGATCGAGCCGGCCGGCTCGCCGGCGCAGTGCGAGCGGGTGGCGCTGGCGCAGGTGGAGTACCGCTACGACCAGCGCGTGCGCCTGTTCGGCGACGACGCCGGCGACGGGCGCGGGCGGCGCCGGGCGCTGCGCACCGACCTGTCGTGGGTGCTGTTCGCCGACGCGGGGCGCGGCTGGCTGCTGGGCCCGCGCGACGCCGGGCGTCAGGTCTACCCGAGTGGTCGCCTCCCGGGGCTCGGCAGCTTCCTGGCCGACGTGGGGGCGGGGGTCGACTTCGGGAACAACCGCGCGAGCCGGCTGGCGAGCGTCGGCCTCTACGTCGCCAAGGCGGTGACGCGGCCGAGCCCCGGGGCGAACGTGATCGTGCGCGTCCGGCGCCGCTTCTGAGTTGCCGACCCGCCGCGCGCCGTCCATGGCCTCCGCGCCTCGCCGCCCTGCGCGCTCGCGCGTCGCCGCCCGCCTGGCGGCCGGCGTCGCGCTCGCGCTGGCGCTCGTGGCGGGCGAGGCCGGCGCGCAGCGTCGTGGCGTCGAGATCCGCCTCCCCTCGTCGGGGGCGCTGGCGAGCGAGGGGCCGCTGGTGCGCGCGGTGGGGGTGCTGGACGAGCGCGACCTGCGCGACCTGCTCGACCACGGCTTTCCGATCCGCGTGCGTTACCGCGCCGAGCTGTGGACGGTGGCCGGCTGGTTCAACGACCTGCGCGGCTCGTGGGAGTGGGACGTGGTGCTGCGACAGAACGCGATGGCGCGCACCTACGAGGTCGCGCGCCTGGTCGGCAACGAGGTGACGCCGCTCGGCGAGTTCGGCGAGCTGGGCTCCGCGCTGGCGGCGGCGGAGCGGCCGTACCGCGTGCCGCTGCTCCCGCCGCGCCGGCGCCGGTCGTACTGGAACGTCGTGGTCGACGTCGAGACGCTCTCGCTCTCCGACCTGGACGAGGTGGAGCGGTGGCTGCGCGGCGAGCTGCGGCCGGCGGTGCGCGGGCGGCGGAATCCGGGGACGGCGCTCGGGCGCGGGCTCGAGACGCTGGCGACGCGGCTGCTGGGCGGGGAGACGCGGCACTACGAGGTGCGGTCGGAGATCTTCCGCCCCTGAACCCTGCGACGCGCCGGCAACGCGCGAGGGCGGCCGGTCAGTCGCCGGCCGCCCTCGCGTCGTGCTTCGCCTCCCCCGGCCCGCTCCGCCGCTCGAGCGCCTCGAGCTGGTGGAGCATCTGCTCGCCGTAGAAGGTGCGGATGTAGCGCGCCTGCGCGGGGGTGAGGCGCCGCACCGCCCACGAGAGGTGGACGAAGTGGGGCTCCACCGGCGCGGTGAGCGGGTGCATCCCGATCTCGTGCGGGTAGTGGTTCGCCTTGCGCAGGTTGCAGCTGCTGCACGCGGTCACCACGTTCGTCCACTCGTTCGTGCCGCCGCGCGAGATCGGGATCAGGTGGTCGCGCGTGAGCGCCTCGCGCGGCTTGAGCTCCGCCTGCATGCGCCCGCAGTACTGGCAGCGGTAGCGGTCGCGCGCGAACAGGAAGGTGTTCGTGACCTGGCGGCGGAAGCGGCGGGGCACGTGGATGAAGCGCGTCAGGCGGATCACCGCCGGGCGCGGCATCGTCATGCGCGCCGAGCGCACGAGCTTCGCCGGGTCGCTCTCGACGATCTCCGCCTTCCCGTCGATGACGAGGCGGAGCGCCCGCTTGACGGGCACCATCGTGAGCGGCTCGAAGGACGCGTTCAGGGCCAGACAGCCGACGATCACGCACACCTCCGTCGTGCGTCGAGAGCGGCGTACCGGGACACTGGTCGTACGAGGGCGGGTCGCGGGCGAACCGCGCGCCGCGCCCCGTCCCGGGGAGCGCGGCAGCCGTACCGAACAGTATAGCGGGTGAGAGCGAACAAAGTGCCAGCGGCGCCGCTCCGAGGGGGAACGACGCCGCTGTGGATCACGCGACCGGCTCCGCGACCGGCACAGGGGTCAGCCACCCGTACGGGTCGGCGATGCGTCCCGTCGCGATCCCCATGTAGCGGTCCTGGATCGCCCGCGTGATCGGGCCCGGCTTCCCCTCCCCCACCGCGATCCGGTCGACCGACCGGATGGGGGTGAGCTCGGCGGCGGTGCCGGTGAAGAAGAGCTCGTCGGCCACGTAAAGCATCTCGCGCGGGAGGCGCTCCTGCCGCACCTCGAAGCCGAGGTCCTGCGCGATGCGGATCACCGAGTCGCGCGTGATCCCGTTGAGGATCGCGGCGTCGAGCCCGCTCGTGTAGACCACGCCGTCGCGGATGACGAAGAGGTTCTCCCCGCTCCCCTCGGCGACGTAGCCGAAGCTGTCGAGCGTGATCCCCTCGACGTAACCGTCGGTGCGCGCCTCCATCTTGGCGAGCTGGGAGTTGAGGTAGTTCCCGCCGGCCTTGGCCATGGTCGGGAAGGTGCCCGGGGCGGCGCGGCGCCAGCTCGAGACGCAGACGTCGACGCCGTTCTCGAGCGCGTCGTGCCCGAGGTAGGCGCCCCACCGCCAGGCGATGATGAAGGTCTCGATCGGGACGCCGAAGGGGAGGACGCCCATCTGCTCGCCGGCGCGCACGACGACCGGGCGCAGGTAGCAGTGGCGCAGCTCGTTGGCGGCCACGGTGTCGACGGTGGCCTGCACGAGCTGGTCGACCGTCCACGGCAGGTCGATCCGGTAGATCCGGCACGAGTCGACGAGCCGGCGCATGTGCTCGCGCAGCCGGAAGACGGCGGGGCCGGACGGGGTCTCGTAGCAGCGGATCCCCTCGAACACGCTCGAGCCGTAGTGCACGACGTGGCTCATGACGTGGAGGGTCGCCTCCTCCCACGGGATCAGGCGGCCGTCGCGCCAGATGACGGTGGTGCGGCCGGACGAGCGGTCGGACATGAAGGATCTCGGGTAGGGGGCGGCGGTCGGACGGCTCCCGGAAGATAGGCGCCCCCGCCGGCCTACGCAGCGCCCGCCGCGACCGTCCCCGTCCCGATCCCGGCTTCGGCGCGCCAGCGGGCCAGGCGGCCGGCGGTCTCGCGCACGCGGGCGCGCACGGCGTCGGCCTCGGGGTGGAGCAGCCGCCCGCGGCGCACCAGCGGGCGCCCGGCCACCTCCACGTGCTCGGCGTGTCGCCCGGCGAGCGCGAAGACGAGCGTCGCCGCGAGGTCGTCGCCGCCCGCCCCGCGCGCGTCGTCGTCGAGGCGCCAGGCGGCCAGGTCGGCCGCCCTTCCCACCTCGAGCGCGCCGATCTCGTGCTCGAGCCCCAGCGCGCGCGCGCCGCCGACGGTGGCCAGCGCCAGCGCCTCCCGGGCGGTGAGCGCGTCGGCGCGGGCGAGCGCGGCGCGCTGCTGGAGCGCGGCGGTGCGCGCCTCGTCGAGCAGGTCGAGGCGGTTGTTGCTCGCCACCGAGTCGGTGCCGAGCCCCACGCGCACGCCGGCGTCGAGGAGCGCGCGCAGCGGCGCGACGCCGTGGCCGAGCTTCGCGTTCGAGGCCGGGCAGTGCGCGACCGGGCAGTCGTAGTGCGCGGCGAGGGCGACGTCCGACTCGTCGAAGCGCGTGCCGTGGATGAGCAGCGGGCGCGCGGTGGCGGCGATCCCGAGCTCGGCCAGCAGGTGCACGGGGGAGTGCGCGCGGCGCGCCACGGGGATCCCGCGCCCGCGCAGGAAGTCGGCGAACGGACCCGTCGCCTCGCGCAGGAAGTCGATCTCGGCGGCGCTCTCGCTCACGTGCATGGCGAGCGGGAGCCCCTCGCCGAGCGCCCACGCGCAGGCGTCGAGGAGCAGCTCCTCGTGCACCGAGTAGACGGCGTGCGGCGAGACGCCGACGCGCACCAGCGGCGTGGCGCGGGCGCGCAGCGCGGCGACGCGGGCGCGGAGCTCTGCCATCGCCGTCTCGCGCTGCGCGGCGGCGGGGCCGAACAGCTCCTGGTACACGACGCCGCGCGCCCCGCACTCGACCAGCGCGTCGAGCGGGGCGCCGCTGGCACTCGTGTCGGCGAAGGTGGTGACGCCGGCGGCCAGTCCCTCGAGCACGCCGAGGCGCGACGCGTCGAGCAGGTCGGCGTCGCTGAGCACCTCGGCGCGGGCGCGGGTGAGGGTGCGGATCCAGGCGAAGAAGCTGGCGTCCTCGAGCAGCCCGCGCATGGCGGTGAGTTCGAGGTGCGTGTGTGCGTTCACGAGGCCGGGCAGGAGCACCGCATCGCCGAGGTCCTCGACCTCGCCGTGGGGGGCGGCGGCGCGCGGGCCGACGTAGGCGAGGCGGCCGTCGGCGTCGATCGCGACCGCGCCGTCGGCGACTGGAGGGGCGGTGATCGGGAGGAGCCAGCGCGCCGCGACGACCCTCACCGTTGCCTCACTGTCGTCGCCCGTGCGCCTGCGGGTCGTACAGCTCCTCGTCGCGGGCGCCGGCCTCGCGCGCGGTGGCCAGCGGCCAGGCGAGGTCCGCCACCTGGTCGAAGGTGTGGCCGTCGGAGCCGAGCGAGAGGCGGACGCCGGCGGCGACGGCGCGGGCGACGAAGCGCGCGTGCGGGCGGTAGCGGTTGCTGACCTCGAAGGCGATCCCCGCGTCGGCCAGGGCGCGCACGGCGCGCTCCTCGCGCGCCTCGGTCCACAGCTCGGGGAGCGGGCGGGCGCGCAGCGCGTGCGGCAGGAGCGTCGGGTGGGCGAGCACGTCGACCGGCATCTCGCGGGCGAAGCGCTCCAGGTTCTCGACGTGGGCGTCCATGTACGCCTGCGCGTCGAGCCCCTCGGTCCAGTGGCGCTGGAACATGTGCATCCGGGCGCCCGAGGGGAGCCAGACGGCGTGCAGCGACCCGACGGTGTGGCCGAAGCGCGCCCACTGCTCGCGCGGCAGGTCGCGCCAGAGCGTGTCGTGCCAGCAGAACTCCCCCGCGATCGACAGCTCGGGGGCGTCGGCGCGCAGGCGTTCGAGGACGTCGAGGTAGTGGACGACGCCGGCGACCGTGCCGACGGCGCTCGACACGTCGCCCGAGAGGTGGTCGGCGATGCTCGGGCGCACGCCGCGCTCGCGCGCCACCTCGACGAGCGCCTTGGGGGCGAGGACGCCGTCGGAGAAGGTGGTGTGGGCGTGGCAGTCGCGCGGGCGCCAGACGGGCGCGGGCGCGGTCATCGCGGCGCGGGGACGCCGGGGCGCGGCGGCGCGGGGGGGAAGGCGCCGAGCGTGTCGCCGGGCGGGCGCCGCCGCGTGCCGGGGGGGCGCTGCGGGGAGGGGCGCAGGCGGAGCGTGTCGGCGGCGCTGTCGGGGCGCGGCGTCGTCGGCGCGCCGGCGGGCGGGAAGTACGGCACCGTCGGACGCACCGGCGTTCCCTGGGGTGTTGCCGGCGCCAGCGAGTCGGGGGCCGTCGTCCCGAGCGAGTCGTAGCCCGAGCCCTCCGGGCCGTACCACTCGCCCGGCACGCACGTCTCGATCGGCTCGAGCCCGGCGATGTAGATGTCGGTGGTCGTCGGGAAGCCGCCGCACTCGGGGTAGTACAGCTTGTTGGTGCCCGCGACCACCTGCCGCTCGACGATCCCGCCGGGCACCGGCCAGTCGGGGGGCGCGGGCTTGCGACGGTACACCTCGGTCATGAACGACGTCCAGGCCGGGGCGGCGAGCTCGCCCCCCTGCGCGTTGCTCTTGATCTTCTGCGGCCGGTCGAGCCCCACCCAGACGCCGGCCACGAGGTCGGGCGTGTAGCCGATGTACCAGGCGTCGGCGCCGTCGTTGGTGGTGCCGGTCTTCCCCGCCGACGGGATGCGGAAGCCGTTCCCCCAGACGGCGCCGTAGGCGGTGCCGCGCTGGTTCACGTCGCGCATCATGCTCACCATCACGTACGCCTCCTCGGGGGACAGCACCGGGGCGCGCACCTGCTCGGGCTCCCAGAGCACGTCGCCGCGCTGGTTCTCGACGCGCACGATGGCGAAGGGCGCGGCGCGCGTGCCGAGCGTGGCGAACGCCGAGTAGGCGGCCACCATCTCGATCGGGTAGACGTCGGCCGAGCCGAGGTAGATCGCCGGGTACGGCGGGATGGGCGTCGAGAGGCCGAACTTGCGCGCCTGCGCGATCACGGTCTGCGGGCCGAGCTCCATCCCGACGTTGATCGCCGCCAGGTTGCGCGACAGGTAGAGCGCGCGGCGCATCGGGATCGGCCCCTCGAACTTCCCGTCGAAGTTCTGCGGCGTCCACTCGGAGCCGTCGGCCTGCGGGACGGCGATCGGCTCGTCGGGGACGACGGACGCGGGCATGCGCCCGTTCTGCACCGCCGCCGAGTAGACGATCGGCTTGAAGGTCGAGCCGGGCTGCCGGAGCGCCTGCGTGGCGCGGTTGAACTTGGAGTCGTCGAAGTCGCGCCCGCCGACGAGCGCGCGCACGGCGCCGGTGCGCGGGTCGACGGCCACGAAGGCGCCCTGCAGGTACGGCGAGTTGGCGGTGGCGCGCGTCTCGTCGGCGTCGTCCTGCGCGCGCGCCTGGTACTGCTCGAACGTCGTGTGGCGGAACGCCCCGTAGCGCCCGGCCTCGATGCGCTGCAGCTGCGCCTCGAGCGCGCGCTCGGCGGCCGACTGCATGTCGACGTCGAGCGTGGTGTAGACCTTGAGCCCGTCCTCGTAGAGCTGGCGGCCGAACTTCTCCTCGAGCGTGCGGCGCACCCACTCGACGAAGTAGGGCGCGGTCTCGCCGTTCTGCGTGCGGCCGGCGAGCTGCAGCGGGTAGGCGCGCGCCAGCGAGGCGTCGGCGTCGCTGACCTCCCCCTGGCGGCGCATCAGCTCGATGATCGTGTTGCGGCGCTGCACCGCGCGCTCGGGGAAGCGGCGCGGGTCGTAGATGGACGGCCCCTTGGGGAGCGCGGCCAGCGTCGCCGCCTCGGCGAGGTTCAGGTCGCGCACGCTCTTGCCGAAGTAGCGCTGCGCCGCGGTCTCGACGCCGTAGGCGCCGGCGCCGAGGTAGATCTGGTTGAGGTACAGCTCGAGGATCTTGTCCTTCGGGTAGCGGCGCTCGATCTCGCGGGCGACCTTGGCCTCGCGCAGCTTGCGGACGACGGTCTTCTCGCGCGAGATGTCCTCGGAGAAGATGTTGCGCGCGAGCTGCATGGTGATGGTCGAGAACCCCTCGCGCCAGCGGCGCGCGCGCACGTTGCGCAGCGTCGCGCCGGGGACGCGCAGCCAGTCGACGCCGGCGTGCGAGTAGAAGCGCTTGTCCTCGGTGACGAGGAAGGCGTCGCGGACGACGGGGGGGATGTCGGGGAGCGTGACGAGGGTGCGGCGCTCGTTCCCGATCTCGGCGACGAAGCGGTTGTCGGCCGCGTACAGCTTGGAGGTCTGGCGCGGCGAGTACCCCTCGAGCCCGGCGACGGACGGGCACGCCCCGCCGTTGCAGACGAGCGCCCACGCGCCGTAGAGCCCGCCGGCCGCGAGCGCGCCGAAGAAGGTGAGCGCCAGCAGCGTCGCGCGGACGGCGCTCGGGTGGCGGCGCCAGAAACCGACGCGCGTGCGCCGGGGCGCCGGCGGCGCGCCGGGGGGGGGCGCGGCGGGGCCGGCCGGAGCGCCGGGCGTCGGGGGGATCGGCGGGGTCATGACTGGCGGTGAAGGTAACGGCGCGGCCGCGGAGGACGCGACTGACAGCCTCCCAGGCCCCGGCTATCTTGGCCGGCATGTCCGAGACCACTCCCCTGCTGGAAGAGCTCGCGTGGCGCGGGCTCCTGCACCAGACCACCGAGGGCGCCGACGCCCACCTGGCCGGTGAGCGGCGGCGCGCCTACTGCGGCTTCGACCCAACGGGGGCGAGCCTGCACGTCGGGCACCTGCTCCCGGTGATGGGACTCGTGCGCCTCCAGCAGGCGGGGCACCGCCCGGTGGCGCTGGTGGGCGGGGGCACGGGGATGATCGGCGACCCGAGCGGGAAGAGCGCCGAGCGGCAGCTCAACACGCGCGAGGTCGTCGAGGCGAACGCCGAGGCGCTGCGGGGGCAGCTGGAGCGTTTCCTCGACTTCTCGGGGCCGGCGGCCGCCACGATGGCGAACAACCTGGACTGGTTGGCCCCGCTGGACGTGCTGTCGTTCCTGCGCGACGTGGGGAAGCACTTCTCGGTGAACGTGATGCTCGCCCGGGAGAGCGTCCGCACGAGGCTGGAGACGGGGATCTCGTACACCGAGTTCTCCTACATGCTCCTCCAGGCCTACGACTTCGTCGAGCTGCGCCGCCGGCTGGGGGTGACGGTGCAGATCGGCGGGAGCGACCAGTGGGGGAACATGACGGCCGGCACGGAGCTGGTCCGGCGCATGGACGGCGCGACGGCGCACGCGGTGACCTTCCCGCTGCTGACGACGGCGTCGGGGCAGAAGTTCGGGAAGACGGAGGGGGGCGCGGTCTGGCTCGACCCGGCGCGCACGTCGCCCTACCAGTTCTACCAGTTCTGGGTGAACACGCCGGACGCGGACGTGGGGCGGCTGCTGCGCTACTTCACGCTCTTACCGCGCGAGGCGGTGGAGGCGCTGGACGCGGCGACGGCGGGGCGGCCGCACCTGCGCGAGGCGCAGCAGGCGCTGGCCGCCGAGGTGACCACACGCGTGCACGGCGCCGAGGCGGCGCGCGTGTCGGCAGAGGTCTCGCGGCTCCTGTTCGCGAAGGAGGACCCGCGGGGGCTGACGGCCGACGCGCTGGCGGCGCTGGCGGCGGAGGTCCCGTTCAGCCAGGTCTCCGCGCCCGGGGAGGGGCTCGGCGCCATCGACGTCGCGGAGCTGTTCGCCTCGGCGGGGCTCGCGAAGAGCAAGGGGGAGGCGCGGCGGCTGCTCGACCAGGGGGGGCTGACGGTCAGCGGGCGCAAGCTCTCGGCGGGAGACCGGGCGCTGTCCGGAGAGGACCTGTTGCCCGGAGGGCACCTGCTGCTGCGGAAGGGGGCGCGGGACTATGCGCTGGTGAAGATCAACTGAAAAGCAGGGGGGATGAAAATCTGAGAAGATCGGATGAAAATCTGAGGGCTCCGCGGGGCGGCGACCATCTCCGCGCCCGGTACGCACCATCAGATCTTCATCAGACCTTCTCAGATTTTCATCCCCCCTGCTCTTCTTGGTCTTGAAGAGCCCGACAGCGCAACGCCGCCGGTCAGGGCGCCTTGGCGGCTGGCGCCGGGGCGGCCGCGGCGGGGGCAGTGGTCGCGGTGCCGGCGGGGGCGCCGGCGGGGGCGCCGGCGGCGGCGGGGATCATGGTCGTGTCCGTGTTCTCGCCCGGACGCGGGCCCGGGGGGGCCTCGCCGCCGGCGCCCATGCCGGCGTTGCCGTAGGGGTCCTTGCGGCCGTCGTTGCGGCCCGTGCAGGCGGTGACGGCGGTCAGGGCGAAGACGCTCGCGAGCAGCGCGGCCGCGCGCGCGCGGCGGAAGGGGGCGCTCATGTCGGGGTCGGGATCGGGTCGGACGGCGGGCGGCCGCGGGCGGACGCCCCGGCCACCGGTCACCCCGCCAGCGCGTCGAGCGCGCGGGCGAGTTCGCCGGGCGTATTGTAACCGTGCGGGGAGAGTCGGACCGCCCCCTCGCGCACCGAGTGGACCACGCCGGCCTCGCGGAGCCGGGCCGACGCCGCCGCCGGGTCGCGCGGCGCGAGGCTGACGATCCCCCCGCGGCGCGCCGGGTCGGCCGGCGTCACCAGGCGCACGTCGTCGCGGTCGGCGGCCCAGGCGACGATCCGGTCGGCGAGCGCCTGCACGTGCGCCGCCACCCGCGCCGGCCCCAACTCGTGCAGCAGCGACAGGCTGGCCGCGAACCCCGCCACGTCCTGATACGGAATGGTCGCGACCTCGAAGCGGCGGGCGTCGTCGCGCAGCCGGAAGTCGTAGTCGACCAGCCGCGAGAAGTCGTCGCTCCCCTTCACCGCCAGCCACCCCACCGCGCTCGGCGTGAGCTGCTGCACCAGCTCGCGGCGCACGTAGCAGAAGCCCGAGCCCCACGGCGAGAGCAGCCACTTCTGCGCGCCGCAGGCCAGCAGGTCGACGGGCACCTCGCGCACGTCGAGCGTGCACGGGCCCAGCCCCTGGATGGCGTCGACGAAGAACCAGACGCCGCGCTCGCGGCAGAGCCGCCCGAGCCGCGCGAGGTCGGCGCGGTAGCCGGTGGCGAACTGCACCCAGCTCACCGCGACCGCGCGCACCTCGCGGCGGTCGAGCGCGCGGATCAGCGCCTCCTCGTCGGGGAGGCCGTCGGCGCTCGGCACCAGCTCCAGCCGCACGCCGCGCTCAGCCAGCGCCATCCACGGGTAGACGTTGGCCGGGAACTCGCCGTCGAAGGTCAGCACCACGTCGCCGGCCGCCAGCGGGAGCGCGCGCGCGGCCAGGTTCACGCCGTACGACGTGTTGGCCATCAGCGCGACCTCCCCCGCCTCGGCGCCGATCAGCCGCGCCGCCAGCTCGCGGGCCCGGGCGAGCGTGGCGAACAGCTCCGGGTCGCGCAGGCGGAAGGGTTCCGCGCGGCGGCGCGTCCACTCGTCGATCGCCGCCACGGCGCGCTGCGGGAGCGGGCCGGTCGACGCGTTGTTGAGGTAGACCGCGTCGCCGCGCGCGGCCCACGGGAACTCGGCGGCGCGCAGCGCCTCGACGTCGTACGCGCTCATCGCCGGCCGGCCGTGGGCGTGCCCGCTTCGGTGGGCGTCTCGGTGCGGCGCACGGCGCGCGGGTCGAGCGCGTCGCGCAGCGCGTCGCCCACCAGGTTGAAGCCGAGCACCGCGGCGCCGATGGCGAGCCCGGGGAAGAGCGAGGTCCAGGGCGCGCGGCGCAGCTGCCCCAGGTCGCGCCCGTCGGCGATCATCGCCCCCCAGCTCGGCGTCGGCGGCTGCACGCCGAGCCCGAGGAACGACAGCGCCGCCTCGGCCATGATCGCCCCCGCCACGCCGAGCGTCGCCGCGATCACCACCGGCGCGATCACGTTCGGCAGCACGTGGCGCACGAGGATGCGCGCGTCGCCGGCGCCGAGGGCGCGCTCGGCCTGCACGTACTCCATGTTGCGCACCACCAGCACCTGCCCGCGCACCAGCCGCGCCATCCCCGCCCACCCCACCACGCCGATGGTCACGAACACCGTCGACAGCGACGGCTCGAACGCGGCCGCCATGGCGATCAGGAGGAGCAGCGTCGGGAAGGCGAGCGTCACGTCGGCGAGGCGCATCACGAGGTCGTCGACGCGCCGCCCGTAGAAGCCCGCGACGAGGCCGAGCGCGACGCCGAGCACGAGGCTGATGGCCTGCGAGAGCACGCCGACGGCCAGCGAGACGCGCGCGCCGTGCACGAGCCGCGACCAGACGTCGCGCCCCTGCACGTCGGTGCCCAGCCAGTGCGCCGCCGAGGGCGCGCGGAGCGTGCGCGAGAGGTCGATCGCGGTCGGGTCCTGGCTGGCGAGCAGCGGCGCCAGCGCGGCCGCGAGTGCGAGCGCCGCCACCACCCCCAGCCCGATGCGCGCGCGCCCGTCGCGGGCCAGCAGCGGCCAGACGCGCCCCGGCGTCGTGCTCATGTCGCTCTGCTCACGGCTCGCGCAGGTGCGCGGGGGTGTCGGGCGGCTGGTGCTTCCACCGCCGGTGCTGCCAGAAGTACTGCTCGGGGTACCGGCGCACCCACTCCTCGAGGACGCGCGTGTAGGCAGCGACGATCGCGTCGACGTCGCGCTCGCGGTCGCCGCTCTCCTCCACCGGCACGCGCTCGAAGCCGAGCCGGAAGCGCCCGTCGGGGAGGCGCACCGCGGCGGCGAAGAGGATGGGCACGCGCAGCCGCAGCGCGAACACCGCGGGGCCGCGCGGCGTCTTGGCGGGGCGCCCGAAGAACGGCACCCAGGTCGACGCGAGGCCGAGCGCGCCCTGGTCGGAGACCATCGCCACGACGCGGTTCTCGCGCAGCGAGCGCGGGGTGCGGCGCACGGCGTGGCCGTCCCACACGACGGTCATCCCGAGGCGCTGGCGCGTGTTGGTGAGGAAGGCGTCGAAGAGCGGGTTGGCCATCTGCCGCGCCACGCCGTCGATGCCGACGCCGCGCGCCGCCACGTACGAGCCGCCGAGCTCCCAGTTGCCGAGGTGCCCGGTGACGACGAGCGCGCCGCGCCGGGCGGCCAGCGCCTCCTCGAGCAGCTCCCACCCGTCGACGCGCGCGAACAGCGACAGCACCCCCTCGCGCCCGAGGCGCGGCACCAGCGCGGCCTCGATGGTCGTGCGGCCGAGCGACTCGTACGAGGCGCGCGCGACCTCGCGCACGCGCGCTTCGTCGAACTCGGGGAAGGCGGCCGCGATCTGCCGCTCGACGACGCCGCGGCGGATGCCGAGCGGCGCGTACCCCGCGCGGCCGAGTCGGGCGCCGACCGCGGTGGCGCGCTCCCACGACAGCGCGCCCAGCCCGCCGACGGCGGCGCGCAACGCCGCGAACTCGAGCCGGTGCGCGAGGGTCGGCGCGCGGTCCGCCGGCGGCGCGTCGCCCGCCGCGCTCTCCGACGGCGCGTCGGCGGCGGGGCGGGGCGGGAGCGGCGAGGCGGACGCTGGGGGCACCGGATGCGGCAAACGGCTGGGGGCGCGGCGGCGCCGCGGGCGTGCGCGAAAGCTAGCGGGGGCGGCGCCCCCCGTCAGCGGCGCGTCGCGCGCACCGGGCGCGGGCGCGCCGCTCACCCGGGCTCCGCTCACCCGCGCTCCGCCTGGTGGCGCGCGCCCCACGTGCGCGGGCGGTGGCGCTCGCGCGCGACCTCGGCGGCGCGCGCGAAGGCGTCGACCATCGCCGCCTCGGTGTGCCCGCGGGCCACGCGCGCGCGGCCGGCCGCGCCCATCGCCTCGCGCTCGGCGGCGTGCGCGAGCAGCCGCGCCAGTACCGCCGCCGCGCCCGGCACGTCGTCGGGGGCGAGGTGCGTGCCGGCGATGGGCGCCGGGACGTAGCGCGCCGCGTCGCTCCCCCGCTCGGCGAGCACCGGGACGCCCGCCGCCAGCGCGTCGAGCGCGCCGAAGGCGCCGTCGTCGCCGTCGGCCGCGACCCACGCCACGTCGGCGTCGCCGAGCAGCGCGGCGGTGTCGGTCCCCGCGCCGAGGTGCGCCACCACGCGGTTGACGCCCAGCGCCGCGGCGTGCAGGCGCAGCTCCTCGTCGTCGGCGCCCGGGCCGACCAGCGCCACGCGCAGCTCGGGGTGACGCGGCGCGAGCATGGCGACCGTGCGCAGCACCGACGCGACGCGCGGCCGCGCGCCCCGCGCCTGCACGACCACGACGCGGCGGATCGGCCCCTCGCGCCGCGGGTGCGGCGCGTCGGGCGGCGGCTCGACGCCCAGGTCGCCGGTGATCACGGCGAGCGCGCCGAGGGCGCGCGGGAGCGCGGCGGCCTGCTCGGGCCAGGTGCAGAGGAGCGCGAGCGGGGCCGTGCGCTGTGCGGCACGCGCGGCGCGCCCGACCTCCGCCGACTCGCCGGCGGCGAAGCGCCGCACCACCACGCCCTGCCCGGCGCGCCAGGCGCCGCCGGCGGCCGCCAGCTGCGCCCGCTCGCCGTGCACGAACACCGCGTCGACGTCGTGCTCGCGCAGCGCGCGGGCGAGCGCGCCGCTCCCGGCGAGCACCCCCTCGCCCGGCCTCAGCGCGTGGACGGCGAGCCCCAGCGCGGCGGCGCGGCGCGCCGGCTCGGTGTCGGGGCAGCAGGCGTAGCGCACCGTCCAGCCGCGCGCGCGCAGCCCGCGGGCCGCGACCGCGAAGGCGCGCGCGCGCCCGTCCCACTCGGCGCGCGGGTGGTGGAAGAGCGCCCTCACACCGCCACCTCGCGGTCGGGCGCCTCGCGCTCGCGGAACTGGAGGGCGTGCAGCCGCGCGTAGGTGCCGCCGCGCGCCAGCAGCTCGGCGTGCGTCCCGCGCTCGGCCACCGCGCCGCGGTCGAGCACCAGGATCTGGTCGGCGTGCACGACGGTCGAGAGGCGGTGCGCGATCACGAACACCGTGCGCCGCGCCAGCAGCCGGTCGATCGCCTCCTGCACCAGCCGCTCGCTCTCGGTGTCGAGCGCGCTCGTGGCCTCGTCGAGGATCAAGATCGGCGGGTCGATGAGGAGGGCGCGGGCGATGGCGAGACGCTGCCGCTGCCCGCCCGAGAGGCGGGTGCCGCGCTCGCCGAGCACGGTGTCGTAGCCCTGCGGCAGCTCGGCGATGAACTGGTGGGCGTTGGCGGCGCGCGCCGCGGCCTCGACCTCGGCCGGCGTGAAGCGGTCGCCGGCGCCGTAGGCGAGGTTCGCGCGCACCGTGTCGTTGAACAGCACCGTGTCCTGGCTGACGATCCCGACGAGGGCGCGCAACGCGTCGAGGCGGATCTCGCGCGTGTCGACGCCGTCGAGCGTGATGCGGCCGGCCGTCGGCTCGTGGAAGCGCGGGACGAGGTCGACGAGCGTGCTCTTCCCCGCCCCGCTCGGTCCCACGAGCGCGACGATCGCGCCGGGGCGGGCGACGAGCGAGACGTCGCGCAGCACGGGGCGCGCCTCGCCCGCGGGGTCGTCGGCGCGCGCGGGGTAGGCGAACGACACGTTCTCGAACGCGAGCGCGCGCTCGAAGCGCGCCGGGGCGACGGTGCCGCGGTCGCGCGCCGTCTCGGTGGGCTCGTCGAGGATCTCGAACAGCCGGTCGGCGGCGGCCAGCGACTGCTGCGCCGTGGTCGGCACCTGCGACAGCTGCTTGAGCGGCTGCAGCATGCGCATGACGAGGATCAGGAAGGCGATCAGGCCCGCGCCCGAGAGCGTGCGGCCGACGAGCACCTGCCGCGCCCCCACCCAGAGCACCAGCACGGCGATCATCGTGCCGATCGTCTCGGTGAGGGGCTGCGCGAGGTAGGTCGTGCGGGCGACGCGCCGCAGCTCCTTCGCCAGGCGGCCGCTGGCCTCGCGGAAGCGGCGCACCTCGTAGCCCTCGGCGCCGAACGACTTGACCAGGCGGATCCCGCTCACCGACTCCTGCACCACCGCCGTCAGCTCCCCCTGCTGGTCGCCGGTGCGGCGGAACCCCTTGCGCAGCTTGCGCAGCAGCGGCTGGAGCGCGGCGATGAGCAGCGGCGCCACGACCAGCGCCAGCAGCGTCAGCGACCACGACGTCGCGAGCATGGCCGCGATGGTGACCACGACCGTCGTCGCGCTGAGCAGTGAGCGGGTCACCAGCTCGGTGATAACCTGCTTGGTCTGCTGCGTGTCGTTCATGACGCGGGCGAGGATCTGCCCGGTCTTGACGCGCGAGAACCAGCCGAGCGGGAGCCGCTGCAGGTGGGCGTAGGTGGCGTCGCGCAGGTCGCGGGTGACGTTCTCCTGCAGCGAGGCGCCGAAGTTGCCGGCGAGCCACGACAGCACGCTCTTGGCGGTGACCGCGCCGAGGATGACGACGATCACGCGCTGCAGCGCCCCCATCGGGTCGCCGGGGACGAGCAGGCGGCCGATCAGCGCGTCGAGCAGCCGGTTGAGCGCCGTGTCGCCGGCCAGCGCCTCGTTCCCGAACAGCGCGTTGAGGAAGGGGACGAGCAGCGTCAGCGCGAACACGTCCATCACCGCCGCGCCGACGGTGCAGGCGACGGCCGCGGCGAGGAGGCGCGCGTGCGGGCGGAGGAAGGGGAGGAGGCGGCGGAGCAAGACTCAGCGCGGCGTCAGCAGCGCCAGCGGCAGGATGCACTCCTCGGGCGTCACCCCGCCGTGCAGGAACGACCCGCGGTAGCGACTCTGGTACTCGCGCAGCTTGGTCGGGTAGACGAAGAAGGTGTCGCCCACGGCCATGAGCGTGTTCCCGCCGTAACCGCGCTTGGGGAGCTTGAGGTCGTCCGCGTTCCCGAAGGAGAGCGCGTGCTCCGCCCGCTCGGCGCGCAGGTCCTCGCCGAACTTGTAGCGCAGGTTGGCCGTCGCGTCGCGCTTGGCGAACACCGTCGCCGGCGTGTTGCAGTGGATCGAGCCGTGGTCGCTGGTGAGCAGGACCGGGACGCGGCGGCGCGCCGCCTCCTTGAGCAGCGACAGGAGCGCCGAGCGCTCGAACCACTGGCGGGTGAGCTGGCGGAGCGCCACCTCGTCGCGCGCCACCTCGTACAGGATCATCGACTCCGACCGGCCGTGCGTCAGCAGGTCGATGAAGTTGAAGACGAAGGCGCTCACCCCGTCGCCGCCGAGCGCGCCCGGGAGGTGGCGCTCGAGGTCGTCCGAGTCGGCGGCGGTCGAGATCTTGTGGTAGCGGACCGGCGTCGGACCGCGCAGCGCCTTGAGCTGCAGGTCGAGCAGCTCGCGCTCGTGCGCGTTGAGCGTCTCGTCCTCGCGCTCCCCCCACCACTGCGGGTGCTTGGCCGCCATCTCGGCGGGGTACAGCCCGCTGAACAGCGCGTTCCGCGAGTAGGGCGTGGCGGTGGGGAGGACGGCGTAGTAGTGCGTGGTCTCGACGTCGAACCACTGCGTGAGCAGCGGCTCGAGGATCATCCACTGATCGAGGCGCAGGCAGTCGACGACCACGAGGGCCGCGGCGCGCCCGGTCTGGAGGAGCGGGAGGACGAACTCGGGCACCACGTCCACCGACAGCGCCGGCCGGTCGGCGCGCGGGCCGCGCAGCCAGGCCGGGTAGGCGGTCTTCATGTAGGCCGCGAACTCGCGCCGCATGTCGGGATAGAGCCCGCGCAGCGAGTCGTAGAGCGAGCGCTCCCCGGCGGCCGCCAGGTCGACGTCCCAGCGCGTGAGCTCGGCGAAGCGGTCGACCCAGCCGCGCCAGTCGAGGTCCTTGTCCCGGTCCAGCTCGAGGGCGCGGAAGCGCTCGACGAACGAGCGGGCGATGGCCTGCTGCCGGATCTGCGACCCCTCGAGGATCTTGGCGACGGCGGTCAGGACCTGGCGCGGGCTGACCGGCTTGACGAGGTAGTCGCGGACGTTGACCCCGATGGCCTCGCGGAAGGTGGCGTCCTCCTCGCTCTTGGTGACCATCACCACGGGGAGGTTGGGGGCCAGCTCAAGGATCTCGCGGTAGACCTCGAGCCCCCGCTTCCCGGGCATCTGCTCGTCGAGGAGGACGAGGTCGAAGGGGCGCCGCTGGACGAGGTCGAGGGCGTCGTCGGCGTTGGTGGCCCACTCGACGGCGTAGCCCTTCTCGCGCAGGAAGATGCCGTGCGGCTCGAGGAGCTCGGCTTCGTCGTCGACCCAGAGGAGCGATTTCGGGCTGGTGGCCATACCTCAAAGCTAAACCCACGGCGAAGGCGGGAGTCGTTACTGCGGGAGTCGACACTACGGGAGTCGTTTGGACCTATCCCGGCTTGATGGACACGCGGTTTACGCGGCGCGCTGCTGCGCCTCCGCGAGCTGCTGTTCGTACTGCAGCGGGCTGACGTAGCCCAGGGTCGAGTGCCGCCGCCGGCGGTTGTACCA
>JAESGM010000403.1_pt1 | contig 40237 bp, 54 predicted proteins | sample 9269721 | NCBI WGS metagenome assembly JAESGM01 (sample SAMN15720920, study PRJNA650825) | algae metagenome | isolation source: Komarekiella atlantica HA4396-MV6 and co-occurring heterotrophs from... | place: USA: Theobald House, Kauai, HI | collected 2009-07-29
CGCGGTCGAAGACCAGGATGCGGTCCATGGCGCGCACCGTCGAGAGCCGGTGGGCGATGACGATGGTGGTGCGGCCTTCCATCAGCCGCTCCATCGCCTCCTGGATCAGCGCCTCCGATTCCGAATCAAGGCTCGAGGTCGCCTCGTCCAGGATCAGGATCGGCGCATCGGCCAGGAAGGCGCGCGCCAGCGCCACCCTTTGCCGCTCGCCGCCCGAGAGCTTGACGCCGCGCTCGCCGACGAGCGTGCCGTAGCCCTTGGGCAGGCGCATGATGAACTCATGCGCGTTCGCGAGCATCGCCGCCTGCTCGATCTGCGCCATGCTGGCGCCGGGCCGGCCATAGGCGATGTTCTCCGCCAGCGAGCGGTGGAACAGCACCGGCTCCTGCTGCACGATCGCGATCTGCGCGCGCAGGGAGGCCTGCGTCGCCGAGGCGATGTCACGCCCGTCGATCGCGATGCGCCCGTCGGTGACGTCGTAGAGACGCTGCACCAGCTTGACGAAGGTCGTCTTGCCGGAGCCGGAGCGCCCGACAAGGCCGACCTTCTCGCCGGCTTTGATCGTCAGCGAGAAATCGCGATAGAGCGGCTCGATGTGGCCTCCATAGTGGAAGGTCACCCGCTCGAAGGCGATCTCGCCGGCGGTCACGTCCATCGCCGTCGAACCCGGACGATCCGGCACGCCGAAGGGCAGCGCATGCATCGCGACCAACTCTTCCATGTCGTTCACCGAACGCTGGAGATTGTGCACGTGCTGGCCGACATCGCGCAGATAGCCATGCACGACGGCATAGCTGGTCAGCACGAAGGCGACGTCGCCGGGCGAGGCCTGGCCGTTGGCCCAGAGCCAGATCACCAGCCCGATCACCGCGGCGCGCAGCGCCAGCAGCACGACCTGCTGCGCGGTTCCCGACCAGGTTCCGCGCACCCAGGTCCGCCGCGTCCGCCCGGCCCATTTCGCCAGCACGCCCGAGAGACGGTTGTCCTCGCGGGTCTCGGCGCCGAAGGCCTTGACGACCGGGTTGCACGAGATCGAGTCGGCGAGCGCGCCGCCGAGCCTGGTGTCCCAGCTATTGGCGAGCGTCGCCGCCGGCGCAACGAAGCGCAGCGACAGCACGATCGTGACGGCGCAGTAGATCACCGCGCCGGCAAAGATGATCGCACCCATCGCCGGCCAGTGCCAAGCCAGCAGCACCGTGGTCCCAAGCAGCACGATCAATGACGGCAGCAGCGCGATCACGATCGTGTCCGTGAGCAGGTCGAGCGCCCACATGCCGCGGGTGATCTTGCGCACTGTCGAGCCGGCAAAGTTATTGGCGTGCCAGTCGGTCGAGAAGCGTTGCAGGCGCGCGAAGGACTCGCGTGCGACATCGCCCATGGTGCGCAGCGTCATCTCGGTGATGCCGATGAAGGACAGGTGCCGGAACAGCACCGTGCCCGCGCCGAGCGCGATCATCATCGCGAGCGCCGCGAGCGCAGCATCGAGCCCGCTCGCCTTCTCGCCGGCGACCGCATCGACCAGCCGGCCGGCATAGAGCGGCATGAACAGGTCGGCCGCGGTCGCCGCCATCACGGTGAAGACCACGCCGGCGACGCGCCAGCGCTGGCGGCCCCAATGCGAAAATGTGAAGCCGAGAACGGCCTGGAACGGCTCCCGCCGCTCCGTCTTGGGAGAAAGAGACATGAAAGCATCCGGTCTGCGTGAGACCGGCTCCAAATTCAGGCGAAGCGCAGCGAAGGCCGCGGCTTCAGAAAACAGGTTTGGAAATGTTGGCTCGGGCCGCCGCAAAGGCGGGCCTCGTGCAGATCCGACCTAGTGGTGGAAGGACCGCATGGTGGGAGCGGCGATGGTTTTGAAACGCATTCAGCCCTCCCTTTCCCGAGTTGGAGCCAAGACAGGCAAGATGCCTGATGCCCGCTTATTGTGCAAGCCGCGTCCAATGCATGGGGTGGTTGCAATCGAAACCGATCGGGCTCCGCAATCCGGTCACGATGTTTGGCGACGCGAGCTGCGGAATCAGCGATCCGCAAACGCCTCGTACTGCGGCAAATCGTCGGTGATCTCGTACCAGAGCGCTTTCGAGCCGACGAAAATGTGCTCTGACGGCCGGATGCGCGACTCATCGACGAGCGTGCCCATGGCGACATGGACATAGGCCCCTTCGCGCACCACCGAATAGAGAAGCGAACCGCAAGCACTGCAGTTCACGTTATGCGCGGCCTGCTCGTCGCCAAAAATCAACACGGGCTTGTCGCAGCGGATAAGCCGCAGCTGGTTCCGCTTGATGCCGGCGAAGGGCTTGAATGCGGAGCCCGTCGTACGCCGACAATTCGAGCAATGACAGTTCATCGCATATTCAAAGGCATCGACCACCTCGTAGCCGACCGCTCCGCACAGGCATTTGCCGGTGAGGAGACGTGTGGAAGCGCCAATTGAACCAGACATCACTTCGAACCCGAGCAACACGCTAAGAGCACAACCTACCAGAAGAGCGCTACCAATCTCAGCCCGATCACCAGCAGGAAGGCCGCGATGACCGTACCGAGAACGCGCTGCCGCTTGGCCCGGTCGGGAAAGCGCTTCGCCAGCAGGCGGCCGAGCGGCTTGCGGAAGACGAAGCAGATGACGAGGAAAACAACGATGTAATGGGACAAGCGCCGGGCTCAGACTTGCTTCGGCGCGGGCGCGTCGAAGGGCGCGCCGGCCTTCTTCCAGGCGCCGAAGCCGCCTTCGACATGCGCGACCGGCTTCAGGCCCATGTCCTGCGCCGCCTTGGCCGCGAGCGCCGAGCGCCAGCCGCCAGCGCAGAAGAAGACGAATTGCTTGTCCTCCTGGAAGACCGGCTTGGCATAGGGGCTTTCCGGATCAATCCAGAATTCGAGCATGCCGCGCGGGCAATGGAAGGCGCCGGGCATACGCCCTTCCCGCTCAAGCTCGCGCGGGTCGCGCAGGTCGACGAAGACGGTATCTTCGCGCCCGACCAGGCCTCGCGCTTCCTCGACCGAGAGCGTCTTCACCGCCGCTTCCGCCTCTGCCAGCAGTGCCTTGTAGCCCTTGGTGATCGTCTGTGGCATCGCCGGCCCTCCCCTTAAGAGGCCGGCAAGGTGGCGGCTGCGACGGCTGGCGTCAATCGACAGGCTTGCCGCCGCACACCGGCCTCGCCAATCTCCCGGCCGGAGGAGCACATGGCTGGATTCGGACCGCTAGACCTGATCGCGATCGCCTTCTTCGCCGCCGCCTGGATCGGCTATCTCCTGGCAGTCGAGGTCGGTCCGCATTCGCGGCGAAGCCTCAATACGCTGATGAACGAGCGCCGCGAGCGCTGGATCATGGAATCGGTCAAGCGCGAGAACCGGATCATCGACACGCAGGTGATGAACGGCCTGCAGAACGGCACCGCCTTCTTCGCCTCGACCTCGCTGATCGCCATTGGCGGCTCTCTGACGCTGCTGCAATCGGCCGATCGCGTCGTCCAGATCTTCGCCGACCTGCCCTTCGCCACGCAGACCACGCGCACCGCCTGGGAGATCAAGGTCATCGGGCTCGCGGTGATCTTCGCCTATGCTTTCTTCAAGTTCGGCTGGGCCTACCGGCTGTTCAATTACTGCGCGATCCTGATCGGCGCGATCCCGCCGCATACCGAGGCCGACAAGCCGGAGACGATCGCGGCTGCGCGTGAGGCGGTGAGGATGAACATCGTCGCCGGGCTGCACTTCAACCGCGGCCAGCGCGCCTTCTTCTTCGCGCTCGCCTATCTCGGCTGGTTCATCTCGCCCTGGCTCTTCCTGATCGCCACCGCGGCGGTGCTGACAGTGATGTGGCGCCGGCAATTCGCCTCGGATTCGGCAGCCGCCGTCGGCGCAGGACGTCGCTCCGCTTGACGCAGCCCATTCCACGGCTCAGCAAGCGCCATGACCAGACCGACCGACGACGAACTCACCGAAACGATCCTGCGCCTCGCGGCCGAGCGCGGCGACGAGCGCACGCTCGGCCCGATGGACGTCGCCCGCGCCCTTGGCGGCGATCATGCCGATGGCTGGGGCCCGCTGATGCAGCCGATCCGCCGGGTCGCGGTTCAGTTGATGAAGGACGGCAGGCTGGTGATCACCCGAAAAGGCCGCCCGGTCGATCCCGATGATTTCCGCGGCGTCTATCGCCTGCGTCTGCCTGGACAGGACGGGGCCGACCAAGACTAGGCATCCTGCAGCAATCAGTTCGCTCGGAACCGCAGCGGCGGTCTGCGGACAGCGATAGAACGCGTCCGCCTCACGCAATCTGGATTGGTCGAGAATGTCATCGGCGGCTGCGCTGCCAGCCCGCTAGGAGCGGCTCCGTTGCAACAAAAAAGAGGCCCGGGAACGCCCTGCCTCTTGCCACTATCATCGTCTAACGCGCCCCGGGGCTTGCGGCAAGCCCCCCTCCCTCTCCTAGGAACGCTGCCCTCAGCCTGAACCTCAGGCCAAAGGGAGTAGAAAAATGCGTGTCCTGCTATCGACTTACGGCTCGCGCGGCGACGTCGAGCCCATGGCGGCGCTGGCGGTTGAATTGCAGAAGCTTGGCGCCGAAGCCATCGTGTCCGTCCCGCCGGACCAGGAATTCGTCGAGCTGCTGGCGCGGGCCGGAGTGCCGCTCGCGCCAGCCTTCATGCCGATCCGCCAATGGGTCGGCGAGCGGGCGAAGCCTGCATCGGCAGCGGACTTCCACAAGCTCGCCTCCGACATGATGGCTGGACAGTTCGATGCGATCTCTGCGGCGGCCGGGAGCTGCGATGCCATCGTCGCAACCGGCCTGTTCCAGTCGGCGAGTGCCGCGCGGTCAGTCGCCGAGCGGTTGGGTCTCTGCTACCGCCACGTCACCTTCTGCCCGCTCTTCCTGCCATCGCACCATCATCGGCCCTTCCCCTATCCGGGCCATCCCCTGCCGGCAGAGGTGACCGACAATCGCGAGCTCTGGGAGTTCAACGCCAGGACCATGGATGCCCTGTTCGGCGAGGCGCTCAGGGCGCATCGCTCAGCCGTCGGCCTGCCGCCTGTCGACGTTGCCCGCGATCAGGTCTTCACTGACCAGCCGTTTCTGGCGTCGGATCCGGTCCTGTGGCCCTGGCAGCCAACAGAACTCTGCGACGCCGTACAGACCGGTGCCTGGATCCTGCCTGACGAGCGCCCGCTTCCAGCCGAGCTGATGGCGTTCATCGAGGCTGGCGAGCCACCGATCTATGTCGGCTTCGGCAGCATGTTCATGCAGTCCGCAAGGGACGCCGCTCGCGTCGCGCTCGAGGCGGCTCGTGCGCGCGGCCGCCGCACGGTTGTGTTACGGGGCTGGGCCGACCTCGCTTTGGGCGACGACGGAAGCGATTGCTTCGTCACCGGCGACGTCAATCAGCAGGCGCTGTTCCCGCGAATGGCAGCCGTCATGCACCATGGCGGCGCCGGTACGACAACGGCTGCGACCAGAGCAGGCGCACCACAGGTGATCGTTCCGCAGATCGTCGATCAGCCCTATTGGGCAAGCCGTGTGGCAGCGCTGGGCATCGGCGCGGCTCATGATGGTCCGACGCCAAGCTTTGAGTCGCTGTCCTCTGCCCTCGCCACGGCGCTGGCGCCCGAGACCGGAACACGCGCGGCCGCTGTAGCCCGCACGATCCGCAGCGATGGAGCGGAGGTGGCTGCGAAATTGCTGCTCGACGCGATCGGCAAGGACCGTCCGCTCGCCTAGCGCCGCGTCGCCGGCCCAGGGAACAGCGCATCCGTATAGCCGGCGAGATAATAGGCGACGAGTCCGGCCCATTCCTTGAAGGCGTCGTCGGCGATGTCGAGCCCGCGCGCCGCCTTGCGATAGGGCCGAACATAGTCGGCCGGCGCGCCGGCCGAGAGGAAGTCGACCGGAAAGGCCTCGACCTGGAAGCCCGCCTTGCGGAACACGCCCATGGCGCGCGGCATGTGCCAGGCCGAGGTCACCAAGAGCCAGCGCTCGCCGGGCTTGGGGTCGACCAGCCGGCGGGTGAAGACCGCATTCTCGACCGTGTTGCGCGATTTGTCCTCGAGGACGAGCCGGTTTTCCGGCAGCCCGAGGCCGAGGAAAAGCAATCGTGCTCCATCGGCTTCGGTGCGCACCACAGGAGAGAGCAGATTGGCGCCGCCGCCGGTGAAGACCAGCTTGGCTTCCGGATGGGCTCGCGCGAGCTCGACCGCCTTGGTCATGCGCGCCGCGGCGTTGTTGAGCACGATGTCCTCGCGCGCCACGCCGATCGCGCCGCCGAGCACGATGATGCCGTCGACCTTGCCCGAATTCACCGCCTGCTGCGGGAAGCGATCCTCCAGCGGCCTGACGATGATGCGCGACAGCGGGCTGAAGGCGAGCAGGCCGAGCGCGAACACACAGATCAGCCCAAGCCAGCGCCCCGGCCCGGAAAAGCGCGTGAAGGCGAGCAGGCTCGCCAGCACGAGCCCGCCGATGGCGAGGTTCACCGGCGAGGCCAGGAACCAGAGGATCTTGGAAAGGACGAAGAACATGATTTTCTTGAACAGACCCGCCTCCCTTACGCTGAGAAAGCTGACAGGCCGTTAGGAAACGGCTCAGCGCGGTCGGGGTTCGGTGTGGGATTGCGTTCACGTTGCGGTGAATGACCGCCGTGCCGTCATTCTCGGGCGGAGCGAAGCGCAGACCCGAGAATCTTTGGACGAGAAGGCACGACTGGAGCCCCATCCGGCCTAAGATGGTCGGCACAAGGCCGACCATGACGAGCCTTGTCTTACCGGATTATCTGCGGCGGCTGTGCCGGCGGGCGGCGCGTCTGCCGCGCCGCGAAGCGCTCGACCTCGAGCGCGCGCTCGGCGACCTCGCGCAATTCGCAGCCGGCCTGCAGCCCGGCCGAGCGTGCCGGCGGCTGGGCGGCGCCGTAGAAGGCGCATTTCTGCACGGCATAGCTCTGCCAGGCCAGCTGCAGCGCCGCGAACTGGCTGCGCGCCCCGGCATCGAGGGTCCGCCCCAGCGCCGCGCCCGCCAACGTCAACCGCTCGCGCCAGACCGCCTCCTCGCGCCGTGCGCAGCTGATCTCGGCCTGCGGCCGGTCGTTCACAGAGGCGGCGCTGACGCAAGGCACCGCGACGAGGCCAATGCAGGCCGGGCTCGCGGTGGGGCCCTGCCTGACGCAATTCGCCACCTGCATGCGGTCGGCGGATTGCACCGGATTGGTCGGCACCTGCGCGAGCGCCGCCGTGCAGCCTAGCTGCGCCATCAGGACGGGAATGACGAGAAAACCGCGCATGACAGGGATCATGACGGCCAAATCGGCCGGGTCAAGCGCGGCCCATCTCGCTCACGAGATCGGCAACGGCATGGCAGGGCCAGCGGCCGGGCGCGCCGAGACCTGCGCATACCAGCGGCGGATATTGGGCCAGTCCTTCTGCTGCACCGGCATGTGGAGCCAACGATGGGCACCGAGCGCCACCGTGATATCGGCCATGCCGAAGCGCTCATTGGCGAGATAGGCCCGCCCCGAAAGATGCGCCTCCAGGATATCGAGCTTGGCTTCGGCCTTGGCGGTCGAGGCCGCGATCACCGCCTCATCGGTATAGCCCGGCGTCTTGCGGATCAGCCCCCAGAAGGCCGGCGTCATTGCAGGCTGCAATTCGGACAGCATCCAGTCCATCCAGCGGTCGGCCTCGGCCCGCTTCGCCGGATCCTCCTCCCAGATCCAGCCGGCGCCGTAGCGGGCGGCGAGATAGCGCACGATGCTGTTTGATTCCCAGATGACGATCTCGCCATCCTCCAGCGTCGGAATCTGCCCGTTCGGATTCTTGGCGAGATAGGCTGGCTCGCGATTGCCGCCGAATTTGCCGCCGACATCGATGCGCTCGAAGGGCTGGCCGACCTCGCCGGCGGCCCAGACCGCCTTCTGTACATTGATGGAGGTGATCCGCCCCCAGATCGTCAGCATCAACTCACTCCGCTTCGGAGAATCCGGCGCAGATTGTCCTGCCCGGCATGGCAGAAAGCAAATGCAGCGACAGCAGCTGAGGCGGCCCCAGCGAAGTAGCGCGCGGCCTTCAGGCGAATTCCATGATAACGGCGTCGACGGCGAGAGAATCGCCTTCCTTCGCCAGGATCTTGGCGATGGTGACATCCTTCTCGGCGCGCAGCACGTTCTCCATCTTCATCGCCTCGACCATGGCGAGCGGTTCGCCCGCCTTGACCTCCTGGCCAACGCTGACGAGCAGCGCCTTGACCAGGCCGGGCATCGGGCAGAGCAGTACCTTGCCGGTGTCGGCGGCAGCCTTCTCCGGCATCAGCGCCGCCAGCTCCGCTTCGCGCGGCGTGTAGACATGGGCGTTGGCATAGGCGCCGGCATGACCGAGCGAAACGCCGTTGAGGATCGGTCGGACCTGCGCCGCGATCGCAACGCCGTCGAGCGTGCCGCGCCAGACCGGCTCACCCGGCCGCCAGTCGCTCGCAATGGTGAGACTGCGCTCAGGGAACGCGATCGTCACCGCCCCACCCTGCTCCGAGACCTGTCCCTCGAAGCGCTCGCCGCCAAGGGAGACGATGCGGGTGCGCTCGAACTCGACCTTGCGCCAGCCTTCCATCTGCGCCGAGACGTTGCGCTTGCGGCTGTTCAGGCGATGGTCGCAAGCGATTGCGATCGCCGCCATGCGCAAGGCGATCTCGCCTTCGGGCTGCGGCAGCGAGAACCCTTCCGGGAACTCCTCGGCGATGAAGCCGGTCGAGAGATTGCCGGAGATCCAGCGCGGATGCTGCATCACTGCCGCGACGAAGGGGATGTTGTGGCGGATGCCGTCGATGGCGAAGGCATCGAGCGCGCGCGCCTGCGCCTTGATCGCAGCCTCACGTGTCGGGGCATGCGTCACCAGCTTGGCGATCATCGGGTCGTAATAGATCGAGATCTCGCCGCCCTCGAACACGCCGGTGTCGTTGCGCACCGTGGCGTCGCCATCCGGCCCCTCGCTCGGCGGGCGATAGGTGACGAGCCGGCCGGTCGAGGGCAGGAAGTTGCGGGTCGGGTCCTCGGCATAGACTCTGGATTCGACCGCCCAGCCATTGAGCTTCACATCGCCCTGGCTGATGCCGAGCTTCTCGCCATAGGCGACGCGGATCATCTGCTCGACCAGGTCGATGCCGGTGATCATCTCGGTGACGGGATGCTCGACCTGCAGGCGCGTGTTCATCTCAAGGAAATAGAACGACTTGTCCTGACCGGCGACGAACTCGACCGTGCCGGCCGAGTCGTAACTCACCGCCTTGGCCAGCGCGACCGCCTGCTCACCCATCTTGCGGCGGGTCGCCTCGTCGAGCAGCGGCGACGGCGCCTCCTCCAGCACCTTCTGGTTGCGGCGCTGGATCGAGCATTCGCGCTCGCCGAGATAGATGACGTTGCCGTGCTTGTCGCCGAGAACCTGGATCTCGATATGGCGGGGGTCGACGATGAACTTCTCGACGAAGACGCGGTCGTCGCCGAAGGATGACGCCGCCTCCGACTTGGCGCGGGCGAAGCCCTCGGCGACCTCGCCGGCCGAATGGGCGATGCGCATGCCCTTGCCGCCGCCGCCGGCCGAGGCCTTGATCATCACGGGATAGCCGATCTCGTCGGCGATCTTCACGGCATGCTCGGGGTTCTCGATCACGCCGAGATAGCCCGGCACCGTCGAGACCTGGGCCGCGGCCGCCGCCTTTTTCGATTCGATCTTGTCGCCCATCGCGGCGATGGCGCCGGGATTGGGACCGATGAAGACGATGCCGTTCTCCTTCAACGCCCTCGCGAAGGCCTCGCGCTCGGAGAGGAAGCCATAGCCGGGGTGGACGGCCTCAGCCCCCGTCTGCTTGCAGGCAGCGATGATCTTGTCGATCTGCAGATAGGATTCGGCGGCGGGCGCAGCGCCGATATGCACGGCCTCATCGGCCATCTCGACATGCAGCGCATCACGATCGGCGTCGGAATAGACCGCCACTGTCTTGATGCCCATGCGCTGCGCCGTCTTGATGACGCGGCAGGCGATCTCGCCACGGTTCGCGATCAGAATCTTCGAGAACATGCGTGGCTTCCCCCAGACCCGGTGCCTTCACTGTGCAGTGCGGGATTTACGGGAGGCAAGCGCATCCGTCCACTGATGCGAAAGTTTTGTAACGTGCGCAAACGCCCGGCGGCGGCCGGGCGCTAGAGCACGCTCTGATCCGTCGGACGCTCTCAGCTCGCGAGCACCACGCGCTGGGCGATCGGGGCGGCGGAGATCCGGGCATCGGCCTTGCGCAGGGCGAAGCCGACCAGCGCCTCGTCGCAAGATTCGGCTTCGCGGACCACCTCGAAGGCGATCTTCTGCGCCAGCGGCGTCGGGCCGTCGCCGGCCGAGAGCGTCGTCACCAGCCAATGCGCCTTGTCGCGGTCGATCCGACCGGTCGGGCGGCTCTCCCAGACCGAGAAGTCGACGCAGAACGCCAGCAGCACATCGGCGAAGAGCGGCGACTTGTCGGTAACGGCCCGGTCGAGCGCCACCAGAACATCGATGGTGTCGCGGGTCAGCACAGCTTCGTGCAAGATCTCACGCTGAAGAATTCGGACGTCTTCATCGTCGATCACGCGCCTGTCCATCACGTGATCGACGAATTCGCGAAGTTCGTGGCCAATCATCGTTCAACCCCTGCCCGACGTTGTTGTGTGTCGGTTTGTCCCTGTCGTGTGAAGACGATGCGGCCGGGCCAGTCATCAGGTGGTTAACACGCAAATCTGAACGCCCGTTCAGGTTAAACGGTGCTGAGTCAGCGTGGTTGCGGAGAGATTACCTGCGGGCTGCCCCATGCGCCCGCAAGGGCTTTTCCGGGCTCCACCTGGGGCATTGGACGCAGGCGCACGCGGCACTCTACCGTGGTCGCAAATCCTCACAGCAGGCAGGCGACGCGACATGGCTTCTTCCGACACGCTGACTGCGGTCTTCGATCATATCGAGGCGAACCGCGGCGCCTTCCTCGATCGCCTCCTCGCCTATCTGCGCTATCCCAGCATCAGCGCCGAGAACATCGGCATCGCCGAGGTCGGCGCGCTGTTGGTCGAGATGCTAGGCGAGATCGGGCTGGAGACCCGCCTCGTGCCGACCGACGGGCATCCCATGGTCGTCGCACGCTGGCAGAAGGCGCCGGGCAAGCCGACCGTGCTGCTCTACGGCCATTACGACGTGCAGCCGCCAGACCCGCTCGACAAATGGCTCTCGCCGCCCTTCGAGCCGACGATCCGCGACGGCCGGATCTATGCGCGCGGCGTTGGCGACAACAAGGGCCAGCATTTCGCCCAGATCCTGGCGATCGAATCCCACCTCAAGGTGCATGGAAGGCTGCCTTGCAACGTCATCCTGCTGCTGGAGGGCGAGGAGGAGATCGGCAGCCCGAACATCGCCGGCTTCGTCCAGGCCAACAAGGCGATGCTCAAGGCCGACCTCGCCGTCACCGCCGACGGGCCGCGCCATGCCAGCGGCGCAGCGGCGATCAAGTTCGGCTCGCGCGGCGTGGTCTCCTTCGACCTGCGCTGCCGCCATGCCAGCCGCGACGTCCATTCCGGCAATTTCGGCGGCGTCGTGCCAAACCCGATCTGGACGCTGGTGCATCTGCTCGGCACGATGAAGAACGCCGAAGGCGAGATCACCATCGCCGGCCTGCATGACGACATCGAAGCGCCGACACCCGAGGAATTCGCCGCAATCGAAGCGCTGCCGCTCGACATCGAGGCGGTGAAGAACAGCCTCGGCCTGACCAGGCTCGACGCACCTGCGGATCGGCCATTCTACGAGCGCCTCTGCTTCCGGCCGACGCTGACCATCAACGGCTTCCATGGCGGCTATGGCGGCCCCGGCTCTAAGACCGTCCTGCCCAACGAAGCCCTGGTGAAATGCGATATCCGCCTGGTCGAGGCGCAGGACCCCGAAGACATCCTGCGCAAGGTCGCGGCGCATGTGGCAAAGCACGCGCCGGAGGTCGAGTTCATCGCCGCCGATGCCGGCATGCAGCCCTCGAAGACGCCGATCGCCTCGCCCTTCACCGCCCCCTTGCGCCGAGCCTTCGTCGCGGCGCAGGGCGTCGAGCCGCTGCTGATCCCGGCCGGCTTCGGCAGCCTGCCCGGCTATGTCTTCACCAAAATCCTCGGCATCCCCGCCTTCGTCACGCCCTATGCCAATCCGGACGAGGCGAACCATGCGCCGAACGAGAACCTGACGCTCGACTGCTTCTACAGCGGGCTACGCACCGGCGCCGCTCTGCTACACGAGCTCGGCCAGCTCGAAGCATCCTGAGCAGTCTTCGGAATCGCCCTGACTGCCCTTAGGCCGGCTGAGCCACCGCCAGCCGGTCGACGATCCTTGTCAGTTCGTCACAGCTCTCGATCACATGTCGCGCTCCGGCCGCCCGCAGCGCCGCCACCGGCTGGAAGCCCCAGGACACCGCGACCGGGGTCACGCCGGCCGCGACCGCCATCTCCATGTCGAATGTGCTGTCGCCGACCATCAGCGTCCGCTCGGGTGCAGCGCCCGTCTCGGCCATCGCCCGCAGGATCATCTCCGGATGCGGCTTGGAGATCGCGTCGTCCGCGGTCTGGATCGTCGTGAACATCGGTGCCCAACCATGGCGCTCGACGATGTAGTCGGCGCCGCGGCGAGACTTGCCGGTGGCGATGCCGAGCAGCGTCTGCGGCCGCTGCGACAGCCCGGCCAGCAGGTCGACCACGCCGGGAAAGAGCGGCTCGGCCAGGGCCGGATCGCTCTCCGCCTGCTGCCGCATGCCGTTGAAGACGTCCCTGTAGGTCTGCGTCAGCACATCGTCCGGCTCGGCGAGCCCAGCGACCCGCATCAGCGCGATGTCGAGGGTGAGCCCGATCACGCCGAGACCGGCCTCGCGACCGGGGTGGACGCGGCCGCAGCGCGCGAAGGTCTCGTATTGCGCGCCGAGGATGATCGCCTCGGAATTGATCAGGGTGCCGTCGAGGTCGAAGATGATGAGGTCCATGCCCGGCGCTCTACAGGAGATGGCGGCAGCCCGCCATCTCCGCCGGCGCAAGGCCCTCATGCCGCAACGGCCTCACCCTTGCGGGTTGCGGCCGCATTCGGCGATCGCCGCCTTCAGAGCGTCGGCATCGAGCCCTTTGCCGCGTGCCTCTTTGCGGCATTCGGCACGCTGGGCAAGGTCCGGTCGCTTGCCGTTGAAGCAGGCGACCAGCGCCGCCGTCCGCTCCGAGCCGGAAAGGCCCCGCGCATCCGCCTCCTGCTTGCAGACGGCGCGCGCCGTCGCCGCGGTCGGCTTGCCGTCACGGGTCAGCCCGTCGCTGGCATAGAGCTTCACGCCGGGAAAGCGCTCCTGCATGCAGTCGCGCATGGCGCGGCGCAGGTCGTCGCCCGAGAGCGCGACGTTCTCCGAATAGCAGTCGCGCCGCGCCTCGGCCCGGGCGGCGCGCGGCACCGGCTCGTCTGCTGTTGCAGCAGCCGGTTTCGAAGCTGCTGGAGCCGGCTGGACCTGGGCAAAGCTGGCGGGGGAGAAAGAAAGAACGAGGCAGGCGGCAAGCAAGGCGATGCGCAACATGGAAAGCCTCCCGTGATGACGAGTTCACAGGAACAAATTTAGAACATAACGTGTTTTGTTCTGCAAGCGTTCTTACGTCAGGTCACGCAACTTTTCCGTGCGAGCACAGCCTACTCGTCAGGCGCGTCGACGATCGGGTCGTAAGGCGCATCCTCGAAGCCGAGCAGGTTCCAGCTCTGGCGCATATGCGGCGGCAGCGGCGCGCTGACATCGATCGTGCCCTTGCCACGCGGATGCGGCAGCACGATCCGCCGGGCGAGCAGATGCAGCTTGTTCTGGATGCCGCCGGGCAATTCCCAGTTCTGGATGTTGAAGTACTTGGGGTCGCCGACGATCGGGTGGCCGATATGGGCGGCATGGGCGCGCAGCTGATGAGTGCGCCCGGTCACCGGCTTCAGCGAGAGCCAGGCGAGCTTCTGCGCTGCGGTCTCGACCACCGCGTAATAGGTCACCGCGTGCATGGCGCCGTCATCACCATGGCTGGCGACAGCCATGCGCTGGTCGCCGTCATAGGCTTCCTCGCGGGCAAGATAGGTCGAGATCCGGCCCTGGCGCACGCGCGGCACGCCGGCGACCAGCGCCCAGTAGACTTTTCGCGCCGAGCGCGAGCGGAAGGTCTTCGCCAAAGTCGCCGCGGCAAAGCGCGACTTGGCGATGACGAGGCAGCCGGCGGTATCCTTGTCGAGCCGGTGGACGAGGCGCGGCTTCTGCCCATCCTTGCCGGTCAGCGCGTCGAGCAGTCCGTCGACATGGCGCGTCGTGCCCGAGCCGCCCTGCACGGCCAGGCCCGCCGGCTTGTTGAGGACCATGACATCGTCGTCCTCGTAGAGCGTGATCGAGCGCAGGAAGCCGATCGTGTCGCTATCGGCCTTGGCCGAGCGCGGCCGCTCCGCCGCCTGCTCCAGCTTCAGCGGCGGGATGCGCACAGTCTGGCCCGCCTCGAGGCGGTCCTTGCTGTCGGCGCGCTTGCCGTTGACGCGCAATTCGCCCTTCCGGACGATGCGCTGGATGTGGCTGAAGGAAAGCTGCGGAAAGCGCGCTTCGAGGAAGCGGTCGATCCGCATCTCGTTCTCGTCCGGCGTCACCACGAGCTGCTGTACGCCGGTCGAGAGAACCTCGGCGGTCACGGCCTTGACCTCGGCCCGTGTCGGCGCATCCGTGATCGGTGGCTTGCGGGTCGCCGGCTTGCGCGGAGCTGCGGCGCGCGGTGCCGGATGATGCGGCTTCGGGTTGCGTGTCGGCTCGGTGCGCACGACCTCCTCCTCCGCCGGGCGCGGCCTGGCACGAGCGGAGCGGCGCGCATCATGGCTCGGGCGCTTGCCCTTCGGCGCGCCGGAGGCGGGCGGCCTGCCGCCGCGCTTGGGGCCGTTGCCTCGCGAGGGGCCGCCTGTTCCCTTGCCGCCGGTTCTCATGTCAGCCCCCGCACGATGGACAACCCTGCGACCAGCGCCGCCAGCGACAGCGCGACCGAGCCGATCACATAGAATGCAGCCATTAGCGCTTCGCCGCGCTCCCAGAGCAGAATTGCGTCGAGCGAGAAGGCCGAGAAGGTGGTGAAGCCACCCAGGATGCCGGTGGCGAGGAAGAGTCGCGTAGACTGTGTCCAGCCCTCGCCGGCCTTGAAGGCGAGCCAGCCGGCGACCAGCCCCATCACGCCAGAGCCGAGGATGTTGATCGCCATCGTGCCATAGGGGAACGAGGCACCGAGCCATTTCAGCGAGACGACGTTGACGCCGTGCCGGAGCACGCCGCCGATGCCGGCGCCGAGGAAGACGAGAGCGGTGGAAAGCATCCCCGAGGCATAGAGCGCCGGACGGTCGCGCACAAACGAAATCCGCCGTCTCAGCCCATCGTTTCCGTGCCGTATCCCCGCAGAAAGGCGTCGACCCCGGCTTGCGCATAGCCGGCGAGCTCGGCCGGGTCGCTGTCGCAGCTGCCGCTGAACATGGCGCGGTTCAGCGGGATCCAGAGCAGCAGCCCGGCGAAATGATTGGCCGTCAGCAGCGGATCGTCGATCCGCAGGCGGCCCGTCGCGGCGTAACGCTGTAAGGCGACTGCGAGCGTCCCCAGCACCCGTTCGAAGCCATCAGAGAACCAGCCCTGTCCGACCTCGGGAAAGCGCTCGGCATTGGCGATGACCAGCCGGCGCAGGCGCAGCAGGTCCGGCTGCATCAGTGCGGTCAGGAACTTGCTCGCGAGCCGCCCCAACCCCTCCCGCGGATCGTCGGAGGCGGCAAGCTCATCGGCCACCAGCCGCAGCAGCCCGTCGATATTGTCCGTCGTCGCCGCGACGATCGCAGCGTAGAGCCGCTCCTTGTCGGCGAAGTAGCGATAGAGCGTCGGCTTCGACACGCCCGCCAGCGCCGCCACCTCGTCCATGGTGGTGCCGTCATAGCCCTTGCTCAGGAACAGGCTCGTCGCCGCGTCGAGAACGGTACCGCGCTTGCGCTCGGATCGATCGAGGATGGCTTGCGACATGGAGCGACTCCGCCGGGGCTTGACATCAGAAATGAAACTACACAGTTTAGTTATACTAAACCGTTCAGTTTCACTCTACCCCTTCCATCCCCGGAGAGCCAGATGAAAACCGCATCCTCTCTCGATCGCGCCCTCCTCGCGAGCGGCGTGGCGAGCACGCCCGTGTTCTACGCCCTCGCCGCCCCGCAGCTGGCGCTCAGGCCCGACCACGACATCCGCACTCAGCCGATCAGCTTCCTCGCGCTCGGCGAGCTCGGCTGGATTCAGCTCGCCAACTTCCTGGTCACCGGCGCTCTCGCCCTCGCCGGCGCGCTCGGCATGCGCCATGTCCTGCGCGGCCAGCGCGGCGGCACGGCCGGCCCGATCCTCGCCGGCCTCTACGGCCTCGGCATGATCGGAGCCGGGCTGTTCGGCCCCGATCCCCTCCCCGCCCCCGGCCAGGCGCCGCAGATGAGCGTCATCGGCGCGCTGCATATGGCGGCATTCCTGGTCTCGTTCCTGTCGCTGATCGCGGCCTGCTTCGTATTCGCCCGCCGGTTCGCCGCCATCGGCAAGAGCGGCTGGGCGCTCTACAGCGTCATCACGGCGCTGCTGGCCCCCGGACTCGTCGCCGCGAGCATGGCGAACCCATCCTGGGCAGGCGTGATCGTCGGCGGTGCCGGCTTCGTCCTCTTCGGCTGGCTCTCGCTCGTCGCCTTCGCGATTCGCGCCGAAGCCTCGCCGGCCCGATCGCTCTCAGCCCAAGCCGTCGCGGCCTGACGCCGACAGCACTCCAGCGGCCTGCGGCGCTCCGCAAGCCGCGTTGCACTTAACTGGCCTGTCTCCCCCGGCGCGATTGACTTGCCACCTCCCTGACCGGCAGAAACGACGGACAGGGGGTGGTCAACGCGGCGATGGCATGCGGTTCTGAACCGGGAGGCGAGCGTATCGGCGCGGCGTTCTGGCGCGCGATTCTGCCTGTCGGCCTTTGCCTCGCGCTGCTCTCGCAGACTGCCCTCGCCGCGCCGGCGCGCTTGCCGTCCCGCCCAGCGCAAGCTCCGAACTTCGCCCGCGCCTGCACCATCGCGCTGCCCGAGCCTCAGCCGCTCTTCGGCAATAAGCCAGCAGAGGCCTCGTCCAGCGAGGACGAAGGTGACGACGACAGCGACGACGAAGCGGACGATGACGACGATGACGACGATGACCCGCCGGAGCGCGGTCTCATCCTGCCGGGTTCGTCGACCTGCCTGTCCATCACCGGTACGGTCAGCGCCGGCATCCAGCGCGATTCCTTCCGCGCCTCGCGCAATGGGCCGCCGCCACCGTCCAACGTGACCTCCTTCCCGGTCAGCGCCGCCTTCCGCATCGCGACCTCGCATGAGCTCGCCTCGGGCCTGCGTGTCGGCACCGCTTTCGGCTTCACCCTCTACAGCCCGGTCGACGGCGTCAGCGATCCCTCGATCGACGAGGCGACGATCCTGATCGGCCCCTGGACCTTCGGCCTCGACACCTCGCGCTTCTCATTCTGGACCGGCGACGAGTTCATCTTCTCGGCGCGGGTGCCCCAGCGCACGGTCGGCATCATCGCGCTGGAGATGCCGCTGACCGAGAGCTGGACGGCGACGCTGGCGCTCGAGGACCCGGCGCTCGGCAACAGCTCATCGACCGCGCCGGTCGCGACCGGAAGGCGCGTGCCCGATGCGATCGGCCGGCTGGTCTATGAAGCCGGCGGCTGGACCGTGCATGGCGCGGTCGCCCTGCGCGAAATCCCCGGCACACCGTCGCGCTTCGGCCGGGCCGGCATCCTCGGCGCGACCTATGAAGGCGAGGCGCTCGGGCATGGCTGGAGCCTGACCGCGCAGCTCGCCGGCGCGATCGACGGTGCGCCCTATCTCGGCTCGGTGCTCGACGCCCGCATCGTCAACCGCGTGCTGCTGGCGAGCGACGCCACGCGCGGCTTCTCTACGGTGGTCTCCGGCCGTTTCGAATGGACCGACGAGCTCGCCAGCAACGCCTATCTCAGCCGCTATTGGCTGGAGGTGCCACTCGCCAACCAGTTCCGCGGCGAGGTCAGGATCGATCGCTTCGCCGCCAATCTGGTCTGGACCCCGGTCGAGGGCTTCAAGCTCGGTATCGAGAACTCGGTCGCCTGGGCCAAGATCGCCCTCAGCGGCCGCCAGATCGCGGCAGGATTGGCCGGACGGCAGATCTCGACGCAGCTGTTCATCGAACGGAGTTTTTGAGGGCGTCATGCTCGCCCTTGTGGCGAGCATCCACGTCTTGAACACGCCCTTCGACCAGCAAAGACGTGGATGGTCGGGACAAGCCCGACCATGACGGGGAGGAAACTCGCGGGCCTCCGCAGTCAGCGAAGCGAACCACTACTCTCCCCGCTCCTGCCGCAGCTTCTCCCAGTATTCCAGCCGCTTCCTGATCTCGCGCTCGAAGCCGCGCTCCGGCGGATCGTAGAAAAGCTGGCGGCCGAGCGCGTCGGGCCAGTAGTTCTGGCCGGAGAAGGCGTCGGGCGCGTCATGGTCATAGGCGTAATCGGCGCCGTAGCCCTCCTGCTTCATCAGCTTGGTCGGCGCGTTCAGGATCGTCTTGGGCGGCGTCAGCGAGCCGTGTTCCTTGGCGGTACGCATCGCCGCCTTGTAGGCGACATAGGCGGCGTTCGATTTCGGCGCGGTGGCGAGGTAGATCACCGTATTGGCGAGAGCGAGCTCGCCCTCAGGCGAGCCGAGCTGCTCATAGGTCTCGGCCGCCGCGCGGGCATGCACCAGCGCCTGCGGGTCGGCGAGGCCGATATCCTCGACCGCCATGCGCACCAGCCGGCGCGCCAGGAAGCGCGGGTCCTCGCCGGCGTCGAGCATGCGAGCAAAATAGTAGAGCGCCGCATCGGGATCGGAGCCGCGGATCGTCTTGTGCAGGGCCGAGATCAGGTTGTAGTGGCCGTCCTGCGCCTTGTCGTAGATCGGCGCGCGGCGCTGGATCACCTCGGAGAGGCCGGCCTCGTCGAAGATCTCGCCTGGCTTGGCGGCGCGCCAGGTCTCCTCGGCGAGGGTCAGCACCGCCCGTCCGTCGCCATCGGCGAAACGCGCCAAGGCGAGCCGCGCCTCCGGCGTCAGCGGCAGTTCGCGATTCTCCAGCGCCTCGGCCCGGCCGAGCATGAAGAGCAGCGCGCCCTCGTCGAGCGCCTTGAAGGTCAGGACGCGGGCCCGCGACAGCAGCGCCGCGTTGAGCGCGAAGGACGGGTTCTCGGTGGTGGCGCCGACCAGCGTGATCGTGCCGTCCTCCATCACCGGCAGGAAGGCATCCTGCTGGGCCCGGTTGAAGCGATGGATCTCATCGACGAACAGCAAGGTGCCTTTGCCGCCGAGCCGGCGGCCACGGGCGGCGTCGAACGCCTTCTTCAGGTCGGCGACCCCCGAGAAGATCGCGCTGATCTGCTCGAAGCCGAGATCGGTCTGCCCCGCCAGCAGGCGCGCCACCGTCGTCTTGCCGGTGCCGGGTGGGCCCCAGAAGATCAGGCTGCCGAGCGAGCCCGAGGCGATCAGCCGGGTCAGCACGCCGTCCTCGCCGGTCAGATGGTCCTGGCCGGCGACCTCGCCGAGCGTCGTCGGCCGCACCCGGTCGGCGAGCGGGCGCGGACCGGACTTGTCGAGGCCGGACGCGGAGAAGAGGTCGCTCACCTCACCCGCCGAAGGTCGAGGTCACCGTCTGGCCGCCCCGCGAGATCGTCACCTCCCAGGAGCGCTTGCGCTCGCGCGTCGCCAGCTCGATCTCGCGCGAGGCATTGATGCGCTCGCCATTGATCGCGAGGATGAGGTCGCCCTTGCGGAAGCCGACACGCGCGGCCGGACTGCCCTCCTCGATCTCGCTGACGACGACGCCCTCGGTCGAGAGGTCGATCGAGAGTTCCTCGGCGACCGCAGGCGACAGGTTCAGCACGGTGAGACCGGTGAAAGGCGAGCGCCCGGCGACCTTGATCGGCTCGCGCGGGCGCGTCTCCGGCGCCGGCGACAGCTTGACGGGAATCGTGATGCGCTTGCCGCCGCGCAGCACGGTGAGCTGCGTCGTGCTGCCGATCGGCCGCGTCGCGAAGCGGTAGCCGAAGCTCTCGGGGTCGTCGACACCGACGCCGTCGACGGCGAGGATCACGTCGGAGCGCTTGAGGCCGCCCTCGGCCGCAGGTCCAGAGTCGACCACACTGGCGACCACCGAGCCAGCCGGCCGGTCGAGCCCGAGACCATCAGCGACATCCTGGGTCAGCGCCTGCAGCCGCGCCCCGAACCAGGCGCGGCGCACGGTCGTCGCCCCCGTCCTGGCGCTGTCGACGACGACGCGAACCATGGCCGAGGGAATGGCGAAGCCGATGCCGACGCTGCCGCCCGACTTCGAGAAGATCGCGGTGTTGATGCCGGTAAGCCGGCCCTGCATATCGACCAGCGCGCCGCCGGAATTGCCAGGATTGATCGCGGCATCGGTCTGGATGAAGGACTGCGCGTCGCCGACACCGACCTGGGTGCGGGCCAGCGCCGAGATGATGCCCTGCGTCACCGTCTGGCCGACGCCGAAGGGATTGCCGATCGCCAGCACGAGATCGCCGATCTGCAGCGTGTCGGAATCGCCGAGCTCGATCGCGGCGAGGTCCTTGGCGCCCTTGAGCTTGAGCACGGCGAGGTCCGTGCGCGGGTCACGCAGCAGGATCGTCGCCTCGTATTCACGCTTGTCGGCGAGCGCCACCTTGACCTCGGTCATGCCCTCGATGACGTGGTTGTTGGTGACGACGAGGCCGCCGGCATCGACGATCACGCCCGAGCCAAGCGAGCGCTGCACCTGCTCGCGTGGCAGGCCGAAGCCGCCATCGCCGAAGAAGCGGCGGAAGAACGGATCGTCCATGAACGGGTTCTGCGGCCGCCGCTCGACGCGCGCGCCATAGACGTTGACGACCGAGGGCGCCGTCTTCTGCACGACGGGCGCGAAGGACAGCGTGATCTGCTGGCGCGCCTCGGGCACTTGCCGGGTCTGGGCGAGAACCACGGTCGACGCCCCCATGGACAGCGCAAGGCCGAGGGTCAGGGCGACAAACCGACTGCGGTTCGGCATGATGGAACGGCGCATGCCGGTCTCCTTCTTGAAACAAAATGGCTGCCTCGGACGTTCAGCTCCTGAACCATCTCTCCGCGGCAGCATCCCGGACAGTCTCGGAAACACGCGCTGCGCGATTCCGTTCCGGGCCGCGAACCTCCCACCCTGCCCCCAGAAAGGACCGTCGACGTGAGCCTCGTGCGCCTTGTTTATGCCAGCCGTAGCCGACTCGTCGAGGCGGATCGACGCGTCGAGCTCGCGCGCATTCTCGAGACGGCGCGGCGGCTCAATGCCGAAAGACATGTCACGGGGTTCCTGATGGCGACGCCGGGTGGATTCGCCCAGATCCTCGAAGGCGAGGCCGGCTCTATCGCGGAAACCTATGGCCGGATCATGGTCGATCCGCGCCATGACAATCTGCGCCTGCTGGCGCAGGACGCCGTCGCGCAACGGCAGTTCACCGGCTGGGCGATGGCCTTCGCCGAGCACAACGAGACGACCCAGTTCATCTTCGGGCTCTATGGCGTCTCGCCGGAGACGGACATCTTCGAGCAGCCGCTGGACGTGCTGCTCGATCTCGCCGGCGAGCTTGCCAATGCTCGGACGTGAACCTTACTTCGCGTCGCTGAGCAGCACCTTGTATTTCTCGATCTCGGCCGGGACCATCTTGGCGACGAACTCCGGCGACATCTCCTCCTTCTCCGGCAGCACCGAAGAGAGCTCCTTGAAGCGCGCATGCAGCTTTTCGCTGGCGAGCGCGGTGCGCAGGGCCTGATTGAGCTTGTCGATCACCGGCTGCGGCGTGCCCTTCGGCGCGAAGATCGCGTTCCAGCCCTGCGCCTGGAAGGCCGGCAGCCCGGCCTCGGTCGAGGTCGGCACGTCCGGCAGGCTCGGCAGGCGCTGCGGCGTTGCCACCACCAATGCCTTGACCTTGTTGCCCTGGACCGCGCCGGAGAGCGAGGTCGCGGCATCGCAGACGCCGTCGATCTGCCCGCCCATCAGGTCGTTCAGAGCCGGGCCCGCGCCACGATAGCTCACCAGCGCCACGTCGAGCCCGGACGCCTTCAGGAAGTTGCGGCAGATCAGGTAGTTCGACGAGCCGACGCCGGCATGGCCGAGGCTGAGCTTGCCGGGGTTCGCCTTGGCGTAGGCGAGGAACTCCTTGAGGTCCTTGGCCGGGAAGTCGAGTTTCAGCGCGATCATCGGCGAGGTCTTGGCGACGAGGCCGATCGGCACGAAATCCGCCGGCGTGTATTTCAGGTCGTTGTAGATCGTGTAGGAGGCGGCATTGGTGCCGCTGTTGCCGATCACGATGGTGTAGCCGTCGGGCTCGGCCCTCGCCGCCCGCGTCAGCGCCGTCGCGCCGCCCGCCCCGCCCATGTTCTCCATCACGATGCGCTGGCCGAGCACCTGGGCCATCTCCTCGCCCACCAGCCGGGCGATCACGTCGGAGGAGCCGCCGGCCGCGAACGGCACCAGCATGTTGATCGGCTTCGACGGATACTTGTCCTGGGCCTGTGCCGGCAGGATGGCCATGGCGGCAAGAACGGCCAGAGCAGCGCGCTTCATGCGGATATCTCCCTCGATGCCGGGCTTGTTTCCAATTGGCGTTGTGGCGCCCTGCCCGGTTCGAGCCGACGCTAGCACCGGCCTGACGCAGCGAAAAGCGCGAGGGAGCGCAACAATCTCGCGCAGCAATCGGCCCCTCACCTTCGATCGACGGCAAAGAAAAAGGGCGGTCCGAAGACCGCCCTTTCAGAAATACTTGATGCCGGCGAGGTTCAGGCCGCCTGCTCGTCATCCGCCGTGAAGACCGGGCCGGAATCCTTGCCCTTGGCGTCGACATCGCGATCGACGAACTCGATCACGGCGAGCGGTGCGTTGTCGCCGAAGCGGAAGCCCGCCTTCATGATGCGCAGATAGCCGCCATTGCGCTCCTTGTAGCGCGGGCCGAGGACCGCGAAGAGCTTGCCGACCAGAGCGACGTCCTTGATCTGCGCGATCGCCTGGCGGCGGGCGTGCAGGTCGCCGCGCTTGCCGAGCGTGACCAGCTTCTCGACGACCGGACGCAGGTCCTTGGCCTTCGGCAGCGTGGTGGTGATCTGCTCGTGCTTGATCAGGGCTTGGGCCATGTTGGCGAACATCGCCTGGCGATGCTCGACCGAGCGGTTGAAACGACGACCGCGGAAACCGTGACGCATGTTTGGCTCCTTCGTTGCTTACGGCCGCCGTGCCACGGAACGGCCGTCCTTTATGCTCCGGCGCTCATGGCCGGGCGGGGAATAGCGCGGGATTGCCGCCCGCGCCGGGGTCTCAGTAGTGCTCTTCGAAGCGCTTGGCCAGCTCTTCGATGTTCTCCGGCGGCCAGCCCTGCACGTCCATGCCGAGATGGAGGCCCATGGTGGCGAGCACTTCCTTGATCTCGTTCAGCGACTTGCGGCCGAAGTTCGGGGTGCGCAGCATCTCGCCCTCCGACTTCTGGATGAGGTCGCCGATATAGACGATGTTGTCGTTCTTCAGGCAGTTCGCCGAGCGGACCGACAGTTCGAGCTCGTCGACCTTCTTGAGCAGGGCCGGGTTGAACGGCAGCTGCGGCGCGGTCGAGACGGCCTCTTCCTTGCGCGGCTCTTCGAAGGTGATGAAGACGGCGAGTTGGTCCTGCAGGATGCGGGCGGCGAGCGCCAGCGCGTCCTCAGGTGAAACCGAGCCGTTGGTCTCGATCTGCATGGTCAGCATGTCGCGGTCGAGGTTCTGGCCCTCGCGGGTGTTCTCGACGCGGTAGGAGACCTTCTTGACCGGCGAGTACAGGCTGTCGACCGGGATCAGGCCGATCGGCGCGTCCTCGGGACGGTTCTGCTCGGACGGGACATAGCCCTTGCCGGTGTTGACCGTGAACTCCATGCGGATCTCGGCCCCGTCGTCGAGCGTGCAGAGCACGAGCTCGGGGTTGAGGATCGAGACGTCGCCGATGGTGTTGATGTCGCCGGCCGTGACGGTGCCCGGGCCGGTCTTGCGCAGGGTCATGCGCTTGGGACCCTCGCCCTGCATCTTGATGGCGATCGCCTTGATGTTCAGGACGATGTCGGTGACGTCCTCGCGCACGCCCGGGATCGAGGAGAACTCATGCAGCACGCCGTCGATCTGGACGGCGGTGACGGCAGCGCCCTGGAGCGAGGAGAGCAGCACGCGACGCAGCGCGTTGCCGAGCGTCATGCCGAAGCCGCGCTCGAGCGGACGCGCGATCACGGTGGCCAGACGCTTCGGGTCGTCTCCGACCTTGACTTCGAGCTTGTTCGGCTTGGACAGATCCTGCCAGTTCTTGCTGATCACGACCGCACTCCTGGTGCTTCAATAATGGCGGCGGCGGGCCGCCCCGTACCGGCGCCCGCCCCTGCGGGCGCCGCTTCGATCCGGCGCTGGCTCAGACGCGACGGCGCTTGCGCGGCCGGCAGCCATTGTGCGGGATCGGCGTCACGTCGCGGATCGAGGTGACGGTGAAGCCGGCAGCCTGCAGCGCGCGCAGCGCCGACTCGCGGCCCGAACCCGGACCGGTGACCTCGACCTCGAGGGTGCGCATGCCGTGCTCGGCAGCCTTGCGGGCAGCGTCCTCAGCCGCGACCTGGGCGGCATAGGGGGTCGACTTGCGCGAACCCTTGAAACCCATCGTGCCGGCGGACGACCACGAGATCGTGTTGCCCTGCGCGTCGGTGATGGTGATCATGGTGTTGTTGAACGAGGCGTTCACATGCGCGACGCCGGAGACGATGTTCTTGCGTTCGCGACGACGGACGCGTTGGGCTTCCTTGGCCATAATCTCTTTCTTCCATCCTTCAGGCGCGCCCGTGATGCCAGGCGCTGGGGATATCGCCTGCCCGCGGGCGGGTCAGGCGACGCAAAACAATGCAGCGGACCGGTTGCCCGGCCCGCCGAAACTCACTTCTTCTTGCCGGCGATCGGCTTCGCCTTGCCCTTGCGGGTGCGGGCGTTGGTGTGGGTGCGCTGGCCGCGAACCGGCAGCGAGCGGCGATGACGCAGACCGCGATAGCAGCCGAGGTCCATCAGGCGCTTGATGTTCATCGAGACTTCGCGACGCAGATCGCCTTCGACGAGATAGTCGCGGTCGATCGTCTCGCGGATCTGGAGGACCTCGGCGTCGGTCAGCTGGTTGACCCGGCGCTCGGCGGCGATGCCGACCTTCTCGCAGATCTCCTGGGCCTTGTGGGCGCCGATGCCGTGAATGTACTGCAGACCGATGACGACGCGCTTGCCGGTCGGAATGTTGACGCCCGCGATACGAGCCATGTTCTTCACCTCTCCATGCGGCCGCAACGCCAGGCGCTACGGCAATGACAAGAACTTCGCGTCCGGTGGAGGCCGGCCCCTGCGAAGCGTTGATTCCGTTCCACGCGAGAATACGACACCACCCCTTCTCACGAAGGCGGCGGCATCGCTCGATGAAACCGGATGGCCGGCTGTTAGTCGGTTGGGCGCGCCCTGTCAACCCAGGCGCGCCCGCCCCTGCCGCCTTACTTCTTCACCAGCGGGCACTTGCTCTCCGACAGCGGCGCGATGATCTCGGCCGCCGGGATCTTGCGGACCACCTTGAAATAATCCCACGGCGCCTTCGAGTCCGATGGGGCCTTGGCCTCGACCAGCAGCATGTCGTTCAGCAGCCGGCCGTCCTCGCGGATCTTGGCGCCGGGCGCATAGAAGTCGTCGACCGGCAGCTCCTTCATCTTGGCCGCGACCGCAGGGCCCGCCGCCGTACCGGCCGCCTTCACCGCCTTCAGATAGTGCGACACCGAGGAATAGACGCTGGCCTGGATCATGCCCGGCATCTTCTTGGTCTTGGCCATATAGCGATCGGCGAAGGCGCGGCTTGGCTTGTCGGCGTCGTGATAGTAGGCGGCGGTGGTGATCAGCCCCTTGGCCTTGTCGAGGCCGAGCCCGTGCACGTCGCTCAGCACCACGACCATTGCGGCGAGCTTCTGGCCGCCATCGACCAGGCCGAACTCGCCGGCCTGCTTGATCGAGTTGATCGTGTCGGTGCCGGCATTGGCGAAGGCGACGATCTTGGCCTTGGAGGCCTGCGCCTGCAGCAGGAAGGACGAGAAGTCCGGCGTCGAGAGCGGTGCGCGCACCGTGCCCAGCGTCTTGCCCTTGTTGGCCGCGACGATCGCCTCGATATCGGCGGTGAGCTGATGGCCGAAGGCATAGTCGGCGGCGATGATGTACCAGCTGTCGCCGCCCTCGCGCAGGATCGACAAGGCGGTGCCCTTGGCCGAGGTCGCCGTGTCGAAGGTCCACATGAAGCCGGTCGCCGAGCAATCCTCGTTGAAGAGGCGCGTCGTCGCTGGCCCGTTATAGAGCGTGACCTTCTGCTTTTCCTTGGCGATGCCGGCGACAGCCAGCGCCACGGCCGAATTGGTCAGGTCGGCGATGGCGGTGACGCCGTCGACATCGTACCAGCGCCGCGCCAGGCCGGCAGCGACGTCGGGTTTGTTCTGGTGGTCGCCCGAGACGATCTCGATCGGCTTGCCCAGCACCGAGCCGCCGAAATCCTCGATCGCCAGCTTCGCCGCCTCGACCGAGCCGAGCCCGCCGAACTCGGCGTAATTGCCGGACTGGTCGTTGAGGATGCCGATCTTGACCGCATCCTGCGCCTGCACGCTCGATGCAGTCGCCAGCAGCGCAGCCGCCATAAGGCAAGCAACCCGTTTCATGCCGTCCTCCCGATCTTAAGGCCAGTCGGTCAGCCGGCGATGGCTGATGCCACCGTCCGTCGGCTGCCGCCGCCCTGTCTTGGCCATCATGGGCCTGAGCCGAGTTCAGTCGGCGGGGCGAGATGTGTCAATTGCAACCGCGGCGCGCGAAATCGCGCCTGCGCCGGCGCAAATGCGCACGAGCATGCCAGCTATAGCGAGACCTCCGTGTGAACCTTGCAGTCAGCGTGGCTCAAGCATATGCTCCGGCATATGCCAATAGCGTCGGAGCATGCTCATGAACGAAATCCGGCATGTCAGGCTGTTTCGCAACGGCCGCAATCAGGCCGTTCGCATCCCCGTCGAGTTCGAGCTTCCAGGTGACGAAGCGCTGATGCGCCGCGACGGCGACCGCCTCGTTATCGAGCCGTTGGCGAAACGGGGCCTATCCGCCCTCCTCGCCGGCCTGGAGCCGCTCGACGAGGTCTTACCGGAGATCGCCGATCCCCCGCCGGCGTCGGAACGCGACCTTTGACGCGCTATCTGCTCGACACCAACATCATTTCCGATCTGGTCCGTCAGCCGCAGGGCCGGGCCGCGAAACGCATCGCCGAGATCGGTGACCGCCAAGTTTTGACGAGCGTGATCGTCGCAGCCGAGTTGCGCTATGGCTGCCGGAAAGCCGGCTCGGCGCGCCTATCGGCAACGGTCGAGGCCCTGCTTTTCGAGATCGAGACCATTCCCTTCGACGAAGCCGCTTCGCGTGCCTATGCCGATCTGCGCACGGCGCTTGAAGCCAAGGGCCGACCAATCGGCGGCAACGACATGCTCATTGCCGCGCAGGCTCTGGCGCTTGGCTGCATCATGGTCACCGCGAACACCGACAAGTTTGCGCGCGTCGCCGGGCTCAACGTCGAGAACTGGCTGGACTGAGCTCAGGTTGCTCAGCGCTTCCGCACGAACTCCGTGCGCAGCACCAGCCCCTTGATGCTCTCGTGGCGGCAGTCGATCTCCTCAGGATTATCCGTCAGCCGGATCGACCTGATCACCGTGCCCTGCTTCAAGGTCTGGTTGGCGCCCTTGACCTTGAGATCCTTGATCAGCGTCACCGCGTCGCCATCGGCCAAGATATTGCCGGAGGCATCGCGGACCTCGACCTTCGAGGCAGCCGCTGCCGCGAGTTCCGAGGCCGGGCGCCACTCGCCGGCCGCGTCGTCATAAACGTAGTCGTCGTCGCCATCGGCCATGGCCTGCTCCATCCCAAGAAAAAAGCCGCGCGGCGAGCACCGCGCGGCCTCGAATTCACAATGAACGAGGCTTTCAGCCCGCCAGCGCCTTTTCGATCGCCGAGGAGACGTCGTCGATCGGCTGCATGCCGTCAATCGGTGTAAGCTGGCCGCGCTTCTCGTAATAGGGCGCGACGATCGCGGTATCGCGGTTATAGGCCTCGAGCCGGGTCTTGAAGACCTCCGGGTCGTCGTCCTTGCGTACCGGCTGGCCGGCGGCCCTGGCCTCCTCGGCCCGGCGCACGATCCGGTCGACGAGCTTGCTCTGGTCGACCCGGAGCTCCAGCACCTTGTCGAGCTTCAGCCCCTTGCCGGCGAGCATCGTGTCGAGCGCTTCGGCCTGGGCCAGGGTGCGCGGGAAGCCGTCGAGGATGAAACCCTTTTTGGCGTCTTGTTCTTCGATGCGGTCGGCGACGATGCCGATGACGATCTCGTCCGAGACCAGCCCGCCGGCATCCATGACCGATTTGGCCTTGAGTCCGATCGGTGTGCCCGCCGCCACCGCGGCACGCAGCATGTCACCGGTCGAAAGCTGCGGAATGCCGTGCTTCACGACGATCCGCGTTGCCTGAGTCCCCTTCCCCGCCCCGGGCGGTCCCAGGAATATCAGCCTCATCAGCGCCTTGCCCCCCTCAGCTTCGCCTTCTTGACCAGGCCCTCATATTGATGGGCCAGTAGATGACCATGGACCTGAGCCACCGTGTCCATCGTCGTCGTCACCACGATCAGCAGCGAGGTGCCGCCGAGCAGGATGATCGGAATCTGGGCATAGGTGATCATGAACTCCGGGATCAAGCAGACGATAGTCAAATAGGCGGCGCCAAGCACGGTGATGCGGGTCAGCACACGGTCGATATGCTCGGCGGTGCGCTCGCCCGGGCGGATGCCCGGCATGAAGCCGCCATGCTTCTTGAGGTTGTCCGCCGTCTCGACCGGATTGAACACGATCGCGGTGTAGAAGAAGCAGAAGAAGATGATCAGCGCCGCATAGAGGAACATGAACAGCGGCCGGCCATGCGCCAGATAAGTCGCCATCGTCGACAGGATGCCGGTGCCGCCGGAGGCTTGGCTGAAGCTGGCGATGGTGGTCGGCAGCAGCAGCAGCGAGGAGGCGAAGATCGGCGGGATCACGCCGGCGGTGTTGAGCTTCAGCGGCAGGAACGAGGTCTGGCCCTCATACATGCGATTGCCGACCTGGCGCTTGGGATAGTTGATCAGCAGGCGGCGTTGGGCGCGCTCGACGAAGACCACGAAGGCGATGACGCAGACCGCCATGACCAGCACCAACAGGAGCAGGCCGGTCGAGATCGCGCCCTGGCGGCCGAGTTCGAGCGTCTGGGCCAACTGCGCCGGGAACTCGGCGATGATGCCGGCGAAGATGATCATCGAGGTGCCGTTGCCGATGCCGCGGCTGGTGATCTGCTCACCGAGCCAGAGCAGGAACATGGTGCCGCCGACCAGCGTGATCGTGGTCGAGATCAGGAAGAACGGCCCGGGTTCGAGCACGAGATTACCCGAGCCTTGAAGACCCACGCCGATGCCCCAGGCCTGGAACAGCGCCAGCACCAGCGTCAGATAGCGCGTGTACTGGTTCAGGATCTTGCGGCCCTGCTCGCCTTCCTTCTTCAGCGCCTCGAAGGTCGGGACGACGCTGGAGAGCAGCTGGATGATGATCGAGGCCGAGATGTACGGCATGATCGCCAGCGCGAAGATCGCAAGCCGGCCGACCGCGCCACCCGAGAACATGTTGAACAGGCCGAGCACGCCCGACTGGGTCTGCTTGAACAGGTCGGCGACCGCGTCCGGGTTCATGCCGGGCAGCGGGATATAGGTGCCGAGCCGGTAGACGATCAGCGCCCCCAGCGTGAACCAGATCCGCTTCTTCAGCTCGTCCGCCTTGGCCAGCGCGCCGAAGTTAAGGTTTGCCGCAAGCTGTTCAGCCGCCGATGCCATGCGTCCGGTCCTTGGGTGTAAATTCTAGTCTAGACAGTCGAACGGCGGCCAAGGCTTCGGGCCCGGCCGCCGCTCGCGTTAGTCATGTAAGCGTGGAAGTCACGCCTGTGAAGCGGCAGCCGCCAGGATCTTAACCGTGCCGCCCGCCTTTTCGATCGCCTCGACGGCCGACTTCGACGCACCGGCGACCTCGAAGGCGAGCTTCGCCTTGAACTCGCCCTGGCCGAGGATCTTGACGCCGTCGCGCGCCGCCTTCGAGATCACGCCGGCAGAAACCAGCGCCTCGATGGTGACGGTGCCCTTTGCGTCGAGCTTGCCGGCTTCGACCGCCTGCTGGATGCGCCCGAGGTTGACCTCGTTCAAATCCTTGGAGAACAGGTTGTGGAAACCGCGCTTCGGCAGGCGCCGATAGAGCGGCATCTGGCCGCCTTCGAAGCCCTTGACCGCCACGCCGGCGCGAGCCTTCTGGCCCTTGACGCCACGTCCGCCGGTCTTGCCCTTGCCGGAGCCGATGCCGCGGCCGACGCGGATGCGCGACTTGGTCGCGCCTTCGTTGTCACGAATGTCTGTGAGTTTCATGGTTCGCCCCTCCTCACTTCGCGTCGACGACGCGGACGAGGTGCTTGACCTTCTCGACCATGCCACGCACAGCCGGCGTGTCCTGCAGGGTCGATTGGCGGCGGATCTTGTTGAGGCCGAGACCGATCAGGGTCTGGCGCTGCGAGGCGTCGCGACGGATCGGGCTACCGATCTGCTCGACGACGAGGGTCTTTCCGGACTTTGCCATCGAACCCTCCTCACGCGTCCGCGCCAGCATCCGCGCCGGCATCGCGGCGGCGGGTCTGCAGGGCCGAAACCTTGAGCGAGCGGCGCGCGGCGACGCTGCGCGGCGAATCCTCGTTCTTCAGCGCGTCGAAGGTGGCGCGCACGAGGTTGTACGGGTTCGACGAGCCGAGCGACTTCGAAACCACGTCCTGCATGCCGACCGCCTCGAAGACGGCGCGCATCGGACCGCCGGCGATGATGCCGGTACCGGCCGGGGCAGCGCGGAGCACGACCTTGCCGGCGCCGTGACGGCCCTGGACGTCGTGATGCAGCGTGCGGCCATCGCGCAGCGGGACGCGGACCAAGCCGCGCTTGGCGGCTTCCGTCGCCTTACGGATCGCCTCGGGAACTTCACGGGCCTTGCCGTGGCCGAAGCCGACGCGGCCCTTCTGGTCGCCGACGACGACGAGGGCAGCAAAGCCGAAACGACGGCCGCCCTTCACCACCTTAGCGACGCGGTTGATGTGGACCAGGCGGTCCACGAATTCAGAATCGCGCTCTTCGCGGTTCTGACGGTCACGAGGTTCTCTCGCCATGTCTTCCTCTTACTTGCGCGGACGGTACCGATGATGGCCCGCCGCTCGCTCGAGCGCTCCGGAATGGAGCGACCTTCCAAAATGCGACATGCGGGAAGCCCGTGAGGCCTCCCGCATCCCGCGGTCTTCAACCAATCAGAAGCTCAGCCCGCCTTCGCGGGCGGCCTCGGCCAGCGCCTTGACGCGGCCATGGTACATGTAGGCGCCGCGGTCGAACACGACCTCCTTGACGCCGGCTTTGATGGCGCGCTCGGCAAGGATCTTGCCGATCTGCGCCGCGGCCTCGACATTCGCTCCCGACTTGATGTCGGCGCGGATATCCTTGTCCATCGACGAAGCCGAAGCGAGCGTCAGCCCCTTCGTGTCGTCGATGACCTGCGCGTAGATCTGCTTGCCGGTGCGGTGCACCGACAGGCGGGCGCGGCCATTGGCCACCGCCTTGATCGCGCGGCGGACGCGGGCCTTGCGGCGCGCAGTCGCAACTGTCTGCTTGCTCATGGCTCGCGTCCTTACTTCTTCTTGCCTTCCTTGCGGAAGATGAATTCGCCGGCGTACTTGACGCCCTTGCCCTTGTAGGGCTCGGGACCGCGATAGTCGCGGATCTCGGCGGCGGTCTGGCCGACGACCTGCTTGTCGATGCCGACGACGATGATTTCCGTCGGCTTCGGCGTCGTGATCGTCACCCCGGCCGGGATTTCGTAGTCGATGTCGTGGCTGTAGCCGAGCGAGAGCTTCAGGACCTTGCCGGCGACTGCGGCCTTGTAGCCGACGCCGTTGATCTCGAGCTTCTTCTCGAATCCGGCCGTCGTGCCGACGACCAGGTTGTTGATGCGGGCGCGCGAGGTGCCCCAGAGCGCGCGGGCGCGCTTGGTCTGCGAACGCGGCTGGACGGCGATGGCGCCGTTCTCCAGAGCGACCGAGACCTCCTCGGGAACCTCGAAGGACAATTCGCCCTTCGAGCCCTTGATCTTGACCAGCTGGCCCGAGACGTTGGCGGTGACGCCAGCGGGGACCGAGACGGGCTTCTTACCGATACGAGACATTGGATCTCTCCTGATGAGCAGCTGTGCGTGAAAGGTCAGAAGACCTTGCAGAGCACTTCGCCGCCCACGTTCTGCTCGCGGGCAAGGTGATCGGACATCACGCCGCGGGGCGTGGAGACGATGGTGACGCCGAGGCCGTCGGCCACGCGCGGCATGGTCTCGACCGAGGAGTAGACGCGACGGCCGGGCTTCGACACGCGCGAGATCGACCGGATGACCGGCTGTCCCTCGTGGTACTTCAGCTCGATGTCGAACTCGGTACGGCCGTTGCCGAACTCGGTGGTCGAATAGCCGCGGATGTAGCCTTCCGACTGCAGCACGTCCAGAACGCGGGCGCGCAGCTTCGAGCCCGGGGTGGAAACGCGCGACTTGCGCCGCATCTGCGCATTGCGGATGCGGGTCAGCATATCGCCAAGCGGATCGATGATCGCCATGATGCTACCTCCTCACCAGCTCGACTTGACGAGGCCGGGAACCAGCCCCTTGTTGCCGAGCTCGCGCAAAGCAACGCGCGACATCTTCAACTTGCGATAGAACGCGCGCGGGCGACCGGTGACTTCGCAACGGTTGCGCACACGGATGCCGGCGGAATTGCGCGGCAGTTCGGCCAGCTTCAGGCGAGCGAGAAAACGCTCGTCCATCGACTGGTTCTCGTCATTAGCGATCGCGAGAAGGCGCGCGCGACGGCCCGCGAATTTCTTCACGAGCGCCTTGCGACGGTTGTTGTTCTCGACGGAGCTTTTCTTAGCCATCGATATCTCCTGGTTTCCGCGTATGAGCCCGAAGGCTCACTGCCGGAACGGGAAGTTGAAGTGCTTGAGCAGGGCGCGCGCCTCGTCATCCGACTTCGCAGTCGTGCAGACGATCACGTCCATACCCCAGACCTGGTCGACCTTGTCGTAGTTGATCTCGGGGAACACGATGTGCTCCTTGATCCCGAGCGCGAAATTGCCGCGCCCGTCGAACGACTTCGCGTTGAGACCACGGAAGTCTCGCACCCGCGGAAGAGCGATGGTGACGAGCCGGTCGACGAACTCGTACATCTTGGTCTTGCGCAGCGTGACCTTGCAGCCCACCGCCATGTTCTCGCGCAGCTTGAAGCCGGCGATGGCGAGGCGGGACTTGGTGATGACCGGCTTCTGACCGGCGATCATGGCGAGGTCACCGGCGGCGTTGTCGACCTTCTTGCGGTCGGCAGTCGCTTCACCGACGCCCATGTTGATGACGACCTTCTCGAGGGTCGGCACTTCCATGACGTTCTTGTAGCCGAATTCGGCAATCATCGCGGGACGGACGACGTCCTCGTAATGCTTCTTCAAACGCGGCGAGAGAGCCGCCTGCTGAGCCTCAGCCATCGATCAGATCTCCCGAACGCTTGGCGAAACGGACCTTGCGGCCGTCATCGAGCACCTTGAAGCCGACGCGAGTCGGCTTGCCGTCCTTCGGATCGGCAACGGCCAGGTTCGACAGATCGATCGTGGCCTCCTTGCTGATGATGCCGCCCTCGGACTGGGCGGTCGCCTTGGTGTGCTTCTTGACGAGGTTCACGCCGCGCACGACGGCGCGGGCGTCCTTCGGCAGGACCTGGAGCACTTCGCCGTTCTTGCCCTTGTCGCGGCCGGCGAGCACGACGACCTTGTCGCCCTTCTTGATCTTCGCAGCCATCACAGCACCTCGGGAGCGAGCGAAATGATCTTCATGTGGTTCTTGGCGCGCAGCTCGCGCGGAACCGGTCCGAAGATACGGGTGCCCACCGGCTCCTTCTGGTTGTTGATCAGCACGGCCGCATTGCGGTCGAAGCGGATCACCGAACCGTCGGGGCGCTTGATGTCCTTGGCGGTGCGCACGACGATCGCCTTCATGACGTCGCCCTTCTTCACGCGGCCGCGCGGGATGGCTTCCTTGATCGAAACCACAATGATGTCGCCGATGCGGGCATAGCGCCGCTTCGAGCCGCCGAGAACCTTGATGCACATCACGCGGCGAGCGCCGGAATTGTCGGCGACCTCGAGATTCGTCTGCACCTGGATCATGGCCTTGATCCTTCCATTCCATATCAGCGCGGTTTCCGGACAAAGGCGGATTGCCTAAGCCCGGACTACGACTGACGGGGGTCGATCGCCCCCTGGCCTCAATGATTCGACTTACGCCTTGGGAGCGTTGTCGAGCACAACCCAGCTTTTCAGCTTGGAAATGGGCTTCGACTCCTCGATCCAGACCGAGTCACCGACCTTGAACGACCCCGCCTCGTCATGGGCGTGATAGTTCTTCGAACGGCGCACCGTCTTCTTGAGGAGCGGGTGCGTATAACGCCGCTCGACCTTGACCACAACAGTTTTGTTTTGCTTGTCGCTGACGACGACGCCCTGCAGCACGCGCTTCGGCATTGTCCCCTACTCCTCAGGCGCTCACTGCCGCGGTCTTCGACCGCTGCAGTGTCTTGATGCGGGCGATTTCCTTGCGCACCAGGGTGACCCGAGCGGTATTCTCGAGCTGACCGGTGGCGCGCTGGAAACGCAGGTTGAACTGCTCCTTCTTGAGCTTGAGAAGCTCGTCCTGGAGCTGGTCCGCGCTCATAACTTTGAGGTCGGACAGGCGTTGAGTCGATTTCATCTCGCCCTCCTTACTCGGCGATGCGCTGGATGAAGCGGGTCTTGATCGGCAGCTTGGCGGCGCCGAGACGGAGCGCCTCGCGGGCGATATCCTCCGGCACGCCGTCGAGCTCGAACATGATCCGGCCCGGCTTGACCTTGGCCGCCCAGAACTCGGGCGAACCCTTGCCCTTACCCATGCGGACTTCGGTCGGCTTCTTCGAGACCGGCACGTCCGGGAAGATCCGGATCCAGACTCGACCCGCGCGCTTCATGGCGCGGGTGATGGCACGACGGGCCGCCTCGATCTGGCGGGCCGTGACGCGCTCCGGCTCCTGGGCCTTCAGGCCGAACTGGCCGAAGTTGAGATCCGTACCGCCCTTGGCGACGCCGGAAATGCGTCCCTTGAACTGCTTACGGAACTTAGTGCGCTTTGGTTGCAGCATGGCTCTTCTCGATCAGCCTTACGCAGCCTGCTCGCGACGTTCGCGGCGCTCACCACCGGAGCGGCCGCCCTCGTCCGAGAGGCGCTTGTCCTGGGCCATCGGGTCGTGTTCGAGGATCTCGCCCTTGAAGATCCAGACCTTGATCCCGCACGTGCCATAGGTCGTGAAGGCAGTGGCGACGCCGTAGTCAACGTCGGCGCGCAGCGTATGCAGCGGCACGCGGCCTTCGCGATACCACTCGAGGCGCGCGATCTCAGCGCCGCCGAGACGGCCCGAGCAGTTGATGCGGATGCCCTCGGCGCCGAGACGCATCGCCGACTGCACGGCGCGCTTCATGGCGCGACGGAAGGCGACACGACGCTCGAGCTGCTGAGCGATCGAGTCGGCGACCAGGGTCGCGTCGATCTCGGGCTTGCGCACCTCGACGATGTTGATCGTCACGTCGGCGTTCGTCAGCTTCGCGACCGTCTTGCGCAGCTTCTCGATGTCGGCGCCCTTCTTGCCGATCACCACGCCCGGACGAGCCGAGTGGATGGTGACGCGGCACTTTTTGTGCGGACGCTCGATGATGATCTTCGAGACAGCGGCCTGCTTCAGCAGCTTCATCAGGGCGGCGCGAATGGCCATATCCTCATGGAGCAGCTTGCCGTACTCGCCCTTGTTGGCGAACCAGCGCGAATCCCAGGTCCGGTTGATGCCGAGACGAAGGCCGATCGGATTGATTTTCTGACCCATCGTTCTCTCCTCAGGCCTTCGCCGCCTGAACTTCGCGCACCACGATCGTGATGTTGGCGAAGGGCTTCATGATGCGGGCGCCACGGCCGCGGGCGCGGGCATGGAAGCGCTTCATGACGAGCGCCTTGCCGACGAAGGCCTGCGAGACGACCAGATCGTCGACGTCGAGGTCATGATTGTTCTCGGCGTTGGCGATCGCGCTCTGCAGGCACTTGCGCACATCGGTCGAGATCCGCTTGCGCGAGAACTCGAGGTCGGCGAGCGCGGTCGAGACCTTCTTGCCGCGGATGAGCTGGGCGAGAAGGTTCAGCTTCTGCGGGGAGACGCGCAGGTTGCGCGCGACCGCCTTGGCCTCGTTCTCGGGCAGCGCACGGGGGGCGGAGGGCTTACCCATGGCTTACTTCCTCTTCGCCTTCTTGTCGGCAGCGTGGCCGGGGAAGGTGCGCGTCGGCGAGAACTCGCCGAACTTGTGGCCCACCATCTCCTCGGAGACGTTCACCGGCACATGCTTGTGGCCGTTGTAGACGCCGAACGTCAGACCGACGAACTGCGGGAGGATCGTGGAGCGGCGGCTCCAGATCTTGATGACTTCCGACCGGCTCGCCGAACGGGCGACCTCGGCCTTCTTCAGGAGGTATCCGTCGACGAACGGACCTTTCCAAAGCGAACGCGCCATGACGGACCTCAGTTCTTCTTCTTGCGGGCGTGACGGCTCGACACGATGAACGTATCGGTCCGCTTGTTCGAGCGGGTCTTCTTGCCCTTGGTCGGCAGACCCCAGGGCGTGACCGGATGACGGCCGCCCGAGGTGCGGCCTTCGCCGCCGCCGTGCGGGTGATCGACCGGGTTCATCGACACGCCGCGATTGTGCGGACGCTTGCCCAGCCAGCGATTGCGGCCGGCCTTGCCGATGTTGATGTTCATGTGGTCGGGGTTCGAGACCGCGCCCACGGTAGCGTAGCACAGGCCGCTGATCAGGCGCTGCTCGCCCGAGTTCAGGCGGACGATGACATAGCCCTGGTCACGGCCGACGATCTGGGCGTAGTTGCCCGCCGAGCGCGCCAGCGCCCCGCCCTTGCCGATCTTCAGCTCGACATTGTGGACGATCGTACCGATCGGCAGCGAGCCCATCGGGGCGGCGTTGCCGGGCTTCACGTCGACGCTGTCGCCGGCGATGACGCTGTCGCCAACGGCCAGGCGCTGCGGTGCCAGGATGTAGGCGAGCTCGCCGTCCTGATACTTGATCAGGGCGATGAAGGCGGTGCGGTTCGGATCATACTCGATCCGCTCCACGGTCGCCGGCACGCCGGCCTTGCCGCGGCGCTTGAAGTCGATCAGGCGCAGGGTGCGCTTGTGGCCACCGCCGCGGAAGCGGACGGTGATGCGGCCGTTGTTGTTGCGGCCGCCCGAGGACGACTTGCCCTCGGTCAGCACCTTGACCGGCTTGCCCTTGTAGAGCTCGCTGCGGTCGACGATCACGAGCTGGCGAAGGCTCGGCGTGATCGGCTTGAAACTTTTCAAAGCCATGATGACGATCCTTCTCAGAGGCCCGTGGTGACGTCGATGGAGTGGCCCTCTTCGAGGGTCACGACCGCCTTCTTGACGTCAGAGCGCTGGCCGAGACGGCCGCGGAAGACCTTGACCTTGCCCTCGGTGACGAGCGTGTTGACGCTCACCACCTTGACATCGAACAGCTTCTCGACGGCCGCCTTGATCTGCGGCTTGGTCGCGGTCTTGGCGACCTTGAAGACGACCTTGTTGTGCTCGGAGAGCATGGTCGCCTTCTCGGTGATCACGGGGCCGACGATGACGTCGTAATGCCGCGGATCGAGGTTCTTGGACTGGCTCATTTGAAGCGCGCCTCCAGCGCGTCGACAGCCGAGCGCGTCAGCACGAGCTTGTCGCGACGCAGGATGTCATAGACGTTGATGCCCTGGATCGGCAGGACGTCGACGTTCGGGATCGAACGCGCCGCCAGGCCGAAGTTCACATCGATCTCGGCGCCGCCGATCACCAGCGCGCTGGACAGGTCCAGCTTGCCGAAGTGACCGAGCAGGATCTTGGTCTTTGGCTCCGCGAGCTTCGCGTCGTCGATGATGATCAGACCGGCGTCCTTGGCCTTCGATGAAAGAGCATGGCGCAGGGCCAGGGCCTTCACCTTCTTCGGCAGCTCGTGAGCATGGTCACGCACGACCGGACCGAAGGCCTTGCCGCCGCCGCGGAACTGCGGAGCCGAAGCCGCGCCGTGGCGAGCGCCGCCGGTGCCCTTCTGCTTGTAGATCTTCTTGCGGGTGCGATCGACTTCCGAGCGGCCCTTGGTCTTGTGGGTGCCGGCGCGGCGCTTGGCGAGCTGGTAGCGCACCATGCGGGCAAGCAGGTCGGCGCGCGGCTCGAGGCCGAAGATCGCGTCGGACAGCTCGAGCGAGCCGGCTTTGCCGCCTTCAAGAGTGACGATATCGAGTTTCATCACACGTTCTCCTCAGCCTGGGCCGCAGGAGCCTCGACAATCTCGGCCTTGCCCTCACCGGAGACCTTGAACTTGCCCGGCAGGGGGGCGTCCTTCGGCAGCGAGCGCTTGACCGCGTCACGGACGTGGATCCAGCCGCCGGCAACGCCGGGAACGGCGCCCTCGACCAGGATCAGGCCGCGCTCGGCGTCCGTCTGGACGACGCGCAGGTTCTGCGTGGTGACGCGCTCGACACCGAGATGACCCGGCATCTTCTTGTTCTTGAAGGTCTTGCCCGGGTCCTGACGGCCACCGGTCGAACCGATCGAGCGATGCGAGACCGAGACACCGTGCGTGGCGCGAAGGCCGCCGAAGTTCCAGCGCTTCATGCCGCCGGCGAAGCCCTTACCGGTGGTCGTGCCGGAGACATCGACGAACTGGCCGACGACGAAGTGGTCGGCGGTCAGCTCGGCGCCGACCGGAATCAACGCGTCGTCGCTGACGCGGAACTCGACGATCTTCTGCTTCGGCTCGACCTTGGCCACGGCGAAATGGCCGCGCTGCGCCTTCGAGACATTCTTGACCTTGGCCAAGCCCGACCCGAGCTGCACGGCGACATAGCCGTTCTTCTCGATCGTGCGATGCGCGACAACCTGGCAGTTGTCGAGCTTCAGCACGGTGACCGGGATGTGCTCGCCGGCATCGGTGAAGATGCGGGTCATCCCGACTTTCTGTGCAATCACACCGGAACGCATCGGTGCATACCTTCCTTTGGGGTCATGTCCATCCGGGGGCACCGGAAACAGAGGACCCGTTTAATCGGATCAGAGCTTGATTTCGACGTCGACGCCGGCGGCGAGATCGAGCTTCATGAGGGCGTCGACCGTCTGGGGGGTCGGATCGACGATATCGAGAACCCGCTTGTGGGTCCGCATCTCGAACTGCTCGCGCGACTTCTTGTCGATGTGGGGCGAGCGGTTGACGGTGAACTTCTCGATCAGCGTCGGCAGCGGGATCGGGCCGCGCACCTGGGCGCCCGTCCGCTTCGCGGTCGAGACGATCTCTCGCGTCGACGCATCGAGAATGCGGTGATCGAACGCCTTGAGGCGGATCCGGATGTTCTGACCGTTCATGGTCCTGGTGTCTCCGTGACGTGAAAAGGCGAAAGCCCCGAAGGGCTCTCGCCCTCACGAAAACGCGTTACGCGATGATGGTAGCGACGACGCCGGCGCCGACGGTGCGACCGCCTTCGCGGATGGCGAAGCGCAGCTTCTCTTCCATCGCGATCGGCACGATCAGGTGCACTTCCATGGCGATGTTGTCGCCCGGCATCACCATCTCCGTGCCCTCAGGCAGGTGCACCACGCCGGTCACGTCCGTCGTGCGGAAGTAGAACTGCGGGCGGTAGTTGGTGAAGAACGGGGTGTGGCGGCCGCCCTCTTCCTTGGTCAGGATGTAGGCCTCGGCCTTGAACTTGGTGTGCGGCTTCACCGAGCCCGGCTTGCACAGCACCTGGCCGCGCTCGACGTCCTCGCGCTTGGTGCCGCGCAGCAGCGCGC
>JAESGM010000404.1_pt1 | contig 40206 bp, 38 predicted proteins | sample 9269721 | NCBI WGS metagenome assembly JAESGM01 (sample SAMN15720920, study PRJNA650825) | algae metagenome | isolation source: Komarekiella atlantica HA4396-MV6 and co-occurring heterotrophs from... | place: USA: Theobald House, Kauai, HI | collected 2009-07-29
GGCCTTCAGCTTCTCGGTGATGTCCTCGCCAGTGGCCTGGTCGACGACCTTCATCGACAGGCGCACCTTGCCGCGCTCGTCCATGCCGAGGAACTTGACCTTGACCTTGTCGCCCTCCTTGACGACGTCCTGCACCTTCTGGACGCGCTTGGGAGCGAGCTCGGAGATGTGGACGAGGCCGTCCTTGGCGCCGAAGAAGTTCACGAAGGCGCCGAACTCCATGACCTTCACGACGGTGCCGTCATAGATCATGCCCGGCTCGGCTTCCGAGACGATCGACTTGATCCACTTGATCGCGGCTTCGATCGACTTGCCGTCGGCCGAGGCGATCTTGATGGTGCCGTCATCCTCGATGTTGACCTTGGCGCCGGTCTTCTCGACGATCTCGCGGATCACCTTGCCGCCCGAACCGATGACTTCGCGGATCTTGTCGACCGGGATCTTCATCGTCTCGATGCGCGGCGCATATTCGCCGAGCTGGCCGCGCGCCGCCGAGAGCGCCTTGTTCATCTCGCCGAGGATGTGGTCACGACCGCCCTTGGCCTGGTCGAGGGCGACCTTCATGATCTCCTCGGTGATGCCAGCGATCTTGATGTCCATCTGCAGCGAGGTGATGCCCTCGGCCGTGCCGGCGACCTTGAAGTCCATGTCGCCGAGATGGTCCTCGTCGCCGAGGATGTCGGAGAGCACCGCGAAGCGCTCGCCTTCCAGGATCAGGCCCATGGCGATGCCCGCGACCGGCGCCTTCAGCGGCACGCCGGCATCCATCAGCGCCAGCGAGGTGCCGCAGACGGTGGCCATCGAGGAGGAGCCGTTCGACTCGGTGATCTCCGAGACGACGCGGATCGTGTAGGGGAACTCCGACTTGGCCGGCAGCATCGGGCGAATGGCGCGCCAGGCGAGCTTGCCATGGCCGATTTCGCGGCGGCCGGGCGAACCCATGCGGCCGGCTTCACCCACCGAATAGGGGGGGAAGTTGTAGTGCAGCAGGAAGGTCTCCTTGTAGGTGCCTTCCAGCGAGTCGATGAACTGCTCGTCATCGCCGGTGCCGAGCGTGGTCACGACCAGCGCCTGGGTCTCGCCGCGGGTGAACAGCGCCGAACCGTGGGTGCGCGGCAGGATGCCGGCTTCCGAGACGATCTTGCGGACCGTCTTGAGGTCGCGCCCGTCGATGCGGACGCCGTCATCGAGGATGGTCCAGCGCACGACCTTGGCCTGGGCTTCCTTGAACTGGCCGGCGACCTGCTCCTTGGTGAAGGTGGTCTTGCCGTCCGGGGTCTCCGAGACCAGCTCCTGGACCTTGGCCTTGGCGACGTCGAGAGCCTTGTAGCGCTCGGCCTTGGTGGTGATCTTGTAGGCGGCGCGGATATCCGCATCGACCAGCTTGAGCACGGCCTCGAGCACGACGGAGTTGTCGGCCGGGGTGTAGTCGCGCGGCTCCTTGGCAGCCTTCTCGGCCAGGCGGATGATGGCGTCGATCACCGGCTGGAAGTGCTTGTGGCCGAACATCACGGCGCCGAGCATGATCTCCTCGGAGAGCTGCTTGGCCTCCGACTCGACCATCAGGACGGCGTCGGGCGTGCCGGCGACGACCAGGTCGAGCTGCGATTCCTTGACCTCTTCGATCAGCGGGTTGAGCTTGTAGGCGCCGTCGACATAAGCAACGCGGGCAGCGCCGACCGGGCCCATGAAGGGCACGCCGGAGAGCGTCAGGGCGGCGGACGCCGCGACCATCGCGACGATGTCGGGATCGTTCTCGAGGTCATGCTGCAGCACGGTGCAGACGACCTGCGTCTCATTGCGGTAGCCTTCGACGAAGAGCGGGCGGATCGGCCGGTCGATCAGGCGCGAGACCAGCGTCTCCTTCTCGGTCGGGCGTCCCTCGCGCTTGAAATAGCCGCCGGGAATGCGGCCGGCAGCGAAGGTCTTTTCCTGGTAATTCACGGTCAGCGGGAAGAAATCGATCCCGGGCTTCGGCGACTTGGCCGAGACGACGGTCGCGAGCACGACGGTCTCGCCATAGGTGGCGAGCACGGCGGCGTCGGCCTGGCGGGCGATCTTGCCGGTTTCGAGCACGAGCTTGCGCCCGCCCCAGATCAGCTCTTCGGTCTGTACATCGAACATAGGATTTTCTTTCGGTCGGATGCGATCCGTCCGGCGTCGATCGTGCCCATGGGCAAGACGGCTAAACGTCCGGGGAGTGCTTGCAGGAAGCGCGCCCGGGCGCTCGGCGATCCTGCCATGGACGTCACTGACGCCGGCGGATCATGCGGGAAGCCGCCCCATGCGGTTGCCGCACTGGAATGGGAGGTCGCGTCATTGCGGCGCTCCCGGAGTGAGGCCGGTTACCTGGCCTCTAGTAGAACCGCCCGGAGCAGCGAGGCACCGGGCGGAAATTCGGTCTCGATCAGCGGCGGATGCCGAGCTTCTCGATCAGGCTCTTGTAGCGCGCTTCTTCCTTGCCCTTCAGGTAGTCGAGCAGGGAGCGGCGCTGCGAGACCAGCTTGAGCAGGCCGCGACGCGAATGGTTGTCCTTGGTGTGGGACTTGAAGTGGCCGGTCAGGTTGTTGATGCGCTCGGTGAGGATCGCGACCTGGACTTCCGGCGAGCCGGTGTCGTTCGGCTTGGTGGCATGTTCCTTGATGAGCGCGTTCTTGCGCTCGGCAGTGATCGACATCGTGATGTCCTTTGGTTGGGTGTTGATCTGGCGGGCCAGGCCGGGATGTCGTCCAGCAAGGTCCGAAGCCCGCATCCGCCTCATCGCGGAAGGGATGCGCAGCCGGCCATCGGGCCGGTTGGCCGGGGATATACACGAAATCCAGGGAAACGCTAGGGTGCTGCATCGCAGCAGGGGGAGCACGGCTCCCGGAACCTCTGCCGGTTCCGCAGGTTGATTCGCGGCAGGTTTCCAACCGGGGTTGCGTATCATGCGAGCCATGTCGAAGGACCGCCTCATTGCCGCGCTAGGCGCCCAGCTCCGGGCCGAGCGCGAGACCCGTGATGCGCTCGCCGACGTCATCGCCAACGGTCAGCTCGACCGCGAGGTTCTGCTGGCGATCCCCTCCGATCCCGTGCCCGTCGTGACCCGCGACGAGATCGTCCGGGCCGAGGCCTGGCTGCGCGAGTTGCCGCCGGCCCTCCCGGTTCGGCCCAAGTTGAGGGCGGCCTGATGGCGCCCCGGCCGGCCTGGAAGGGCTATCTCAAGCTTTCGCTGGTGTCCTGCGCCGTCGAACTGACCTCGGCGACCGACCATAGCGAGAAGGTCTCCTTCCGCGTCATCAACCGCAAGACCGGCAATACGGTTCGTCGGCAGTACATCGATAGCGTCAGCGGCAAGCCGGTCGATTCCGACGACGAGGTCAAGGGCTACGAGATCGGCGGCGACGAATACCTGCTGATCGAGGAGGACGAGATCGACGCGGTTCAGATCGAGAGTTCGCACACGCTCTCGATCGAGCAATTCGTCGATCGCGCCGCGATCCCGCAGATCTATTTCGACCAGCCCTATTATCTTAGCCCGTCCGACGAGGTCTCGGAGGAAGCCTTCGCCGTGATCCGCGAGGCGATGGCCAAGCAGAAGAAGGCCGGCATCGCCCGGATCGTGCTCTATCGCCGCGAGCGCCCGGTGATGATCGAGCCTTTCGACAAGGGGCTGCTACTGACCACGCTGCGCTACGACAAGACCGTGCGCCAGCCGGATGAGATCTTCGACGGGCTGCGCAAGGGCAAGCTCGACGCGGAACTGGTCGATCTCGCCACCCATATCATCGACAAGAAGGAGGCGAAGTTCGATCCGAGCGGCTTCGAGGATCGTTATGAAGAGGCGCTGCTCGAGCTGATCGCGGCCAAGCGCAAGGGCAAGAAGCCGCCGGTGGCGAAACCGGCAGAACGTCCCTCCAATGTCGTCAACCTGTTCGAGGCCCTGAAGAAGAGCCTCGGCGAGGAGAGCAGTGCGTCCGGCAAGCCAACGCGCGGCAAGAACAAGAAGCCGTCGAGCGCGCGCAAGTCGACGAAGAAGCCCGCTGCCGGCAAGGCCAGAAAGAGCGCCTGACGCGCGTCGGAGGGCGCCATGGCCAATCTCGACCTCTATCGCTCGAAGCGCGATTTCTCACGCACCCGCGAGCCGAAGGGCGCCGCCAATCGCCGCAAGGCGGCCCAGAGCGGCGGCGCCTTCGTGATCCACAAGCACGCCGCGCGCCGGCTCCATTACGATCTCAGGCTTGAGCACGATGGCGTGCTCTGGTCCTGGGCGGTGACGCGGGGGCCTAGCCTCGATCCCGGCGAGAAGCGCCTCGCGGTTCATGTCGAGGACCACCCGCTCGAATACGGTTCTTTCGAGGGCACGATTCCCGAAGGCGAATACGGCGCCGGCTCGGTCGTCGTCTGGGACGAGGGCAAGTGGATTCCCGAGAGCGATCCCGTCCGCGGCATGGAGAAGGGCCATCTCGCCTTCACGCTTCAAGGTCACAAGCTAGGCGGCCGCTGGCATCTCGTCAGGCTGAAGCCCCGCCGCGGCGAGAAGCGCGACAACTGGCTGCTGATCAAGGTCGACGACGATTTCGCCCGCGATGACGAGGACATTCTGGAGACTGCGCCGGATTCGGTGAAGTCCGGCCGTAGCGTCTCGGAAGTCGGCGAGGACCCCGCCGGCGACGTCTGGTCGACGGACGAGAAACCCGCAAACGGCCGTCAGGCCAACGCGGCCAAACCCAAAGCCGCTAGAGTAAAACCGGGGAAGGCCAAGCCGGGCCGCCGTTCGGAAAAGACTGAAGCCGAGCCGTTGCCGCGTTTCGTCGAGCCCTGTCTCGCGACCTTGCAGGACAAGCCGCCGGCGGGCGACGCCCGGCTGCACGAGGTCAAGTTCGACGGCTACCGGGTGCAGGCGCGGATCTCCGCTGGAAAGGTCAAGCTGCTGACCCGCACCGGGCTCGATTGGACAGAGCGCTTCGGCGAGCGGATCGCTGTTGCGCTCGCGGCGCTGCCTTGCGAGACGGCTCTGATCGATGGCGAGGTCGTCGCGCTCGGCGAGAACGGCATCTCCTCCTTTTCCGCGCTTCAGGCCGCTCTCTCGGAGGAAAAGACCACGAATCTCGTTTTCTTCGCCTTCGACCTGCTGCATCTCGACGGCGAAGATTTGCGGCCCGAGCCGCTGCTCGGTCGCAAGGAGCGGTTGGAGGAACTGCTTCAAGCAGCGGGATCGGATACGCCGCTGCGCTATTCCGAGCACTTCATCGAGCCCGGCCAGACCATGCTGCGCCATGCCTGCCGCATGGGGCTGGAGGGCGTGATCTCGAAGCGCGCCGAGGCGCCCTATCGCAGCGGCCGCGGCCGCGACTGGATCAAGTCGAAATGCACGCAGCGCCAGGAATTCGTCATCGCCGGCTATGTGCCCTCGAAGGCCTCGCGCAACCAGCTCGGCTCGCTCGTCCTCGGCTATCATGAGGATGACGAGCTGAAGCCGGCCGGCCGCGTCGGCACGGGTTTCACCCGCAACTCCGCGGCGGCGCTGAAGAAGCAGCTCGATGCCATCGCAGCGAGGGCTTCGCCCTTCCGCGGTGACGCCGCCCGCGAGCGTGGCATCGTTTGGGTCAAGCCGGAGCTCGTTGCGGAGATCGCCTTCGGTTCCTGGACGGCCTCGAAGACGCTGCGGCACTCGTCCTTCCTTGGCCTGCGCGAGGACAAGCCGGCGCAAGAGGTCATCGAGGAGAAGCCGGTCAAGGCGGAAGCGAAGACAGCGCGGCCTGCGGCGAAGAGCAGGCGCAAGGCCGGCCCGGAGACCACCGTGACGCTGAGCAATCCCGACAAGCCGCTCTGGCCCGATATCGGCTTCACCAAGCAGGACCTGCTCGACTATTACGCCAGCGTCTGGGAGCGCATGGCGCCTTTCGTGGTCGAGCGCCCCTTGAGCCTGTTGCGGGCGCCCGATGGCGTCGGTGGCCAGGTCTTCTTCCAGAAGCATGCCGGCGCCGGCCTGCACAAATCCGTGTCCCGCATGAAGGACAAGGATGGCGAGGAACTACTTTTCATCCGCGATTTCGATGGGCTCGCCGCTTTGGTTCAGCTCGGCACTGTCGAGGTCCATGTCTGGGGCGCAAAGATTGATGCGGTCGAGACGCCGGACCAGATCATCTTCGATCTCGATCCCGACCAGGGCGTGCCGATGGAGCGCGTGCGTGAGGCGGCGCTGAGCGTGCGCCAACGACTCGACGAGCTCAGTTTCGAGAGCTTCCTCAAGACCTCCGGCGGCAAGGGCTTCCACGTCGTGCTGCCGCTGAAGCCGAAGGCGGATTGGGACGAGGTCAAGGGCTTCGCCCGCGACTTCGCCAAGGCGATGGAGCAGGCCGAGCCCAAGCTTTACACAGCCACCCTGTCGAAGAAGGCGCGCAAAGGCCGCATTTTCATCGACTATCTCAGGAATGGCCGCGGCTCGACTGCGATCGCCCCGTTCTCGACGCGGGCCCATACCGGGGCCGCGGTCGCCATGCCGGTTGCCTGGGAGCTGCTGGAGAAGGATCTGGCGCCCGACGCCTTCAAGGCGCCTGAGGTCACCAGGAAGGGCCCGCCTGACGACGCCTGGGCGGCCTTCTTCAAGCCGAAGCGGGCCTTGAAGCGCTGATCAGGCGGCGACCTCGCCGCGGTCATAGCGGCGCTGGGCTTCCTCGACCTCGCCGATATGAGCCTCGGCCCATTGCGTCAGCGCCGCCACCGTGCCCGCGAGCGTGCGTCCGAGCGGCGTCAGTGAATATTCGACAGTGACCGGCACGGTCGCAAAGGCGCGGCGCGAGACCAGCCCGTCGCGCTCCAGGCTTTTCAGCGTCTGCGACAGCATCTTCTGCGAGATCGAGTCGATGCGCCGGCGCAATTCGTTGAAGCGCAGCGTCTCCTGCTCCAGCAGGATCAGCACCAGCACGGCCCATTTGTCGCCGATGCGGTCGAGCACCTGCCGCGTCGGGCAACGGGCATTGAATGGGTCAGGGCGGTGGAGCATGGCGGTTTCCGGCAGGTGACCTTGTGGCGTGAAAGTGCCTTCTTGAGAGAAAATCGCATGGCTGCCATCTGGTGTCCATTGGGATGTAGGTTCCCACTAGATACCAGGGATGATCATCATGAAGATTGCTCTCATCGGCGCCACCGGCTTCATCGGCTCGCGCCTGCTCGCCGAGCTGACCAGCCGCGGCCATCAGGTCACCGCCATCGTCCGCAATCCGGAGAAGGTGCCGCAGGGCGCCGGCGTCAGCGCCCGAAAAGGCGACGTCCACGACAAGGACGGCCTCGCCACCCTGCTCGCCGGCCATGATGCGGTGATCAGCGCCGTACATTTCTCAGCCAGCGATCCAGCGACCCTGCTGGCGGCTGTCAAACAGTCCGGCGTGAAGCGCTATCTCGTCGTCGGCGGCGCCGGCAGCCTCGAGGTCGCGCCGGGCGTCAAGCTGTTCGACACCAAGGAATTCCCGGCGATCTATCTCGACGAAGCCAGGAAGGGCGGCGCCTTCCTCGATCTGCTGAAGGGTGAGAGCGGCCTCGACTGGACCTTCCTCTCGCCCTCGGCCTTGATCGAGCCGGGCGAGCGCACCGGCTCGTTCCGCCTCGGCAAGGACCAGCTCCTGGTCGACGACAAGGGCCAGAGCCGGGTTTCGGCCGAAGACTATGCCATCGCTCTGGTCGACGAGCTGGAAAAGCCGGCGCACTCGCGCCGGCGCTTCACCGTTGGCTATTGAGGCGGAGCGCCAGGCCCCGCCTCAATACTGAGTGAGCTTACCGGCCAGAATGAAGAAGTCTGGCCGGGTCCAGCTGCATCGTCCGGCGGAACCGCTTCTCGCCGAAGGCGAGCTGGCCGCGGCGCAACTCGCCGCTCCAGACATGGCCGGCATCGCTCTCGAAATAGAGCTGCGACGCATCGACCTCGTAGCGTCCGCCATGGCTCGGCGCCTGGTCGCGCTGCTTGCCGAAGCGGCCATTGGGCCGCAGGTCGAGCCTTATGGCCCCGTCCTCGCTGACCCAGCGGCCGAGCACGGCGCGCTCGGCCTTGCTCAGCGGCTGGAAGGCTTCGAGGTCGATCTCGAGCGGACGGATCGGCCGCTTGGCCGGCGTGATGATCGACGCGATGGCGCCGAGCGACTGGAAGACCTGGCTGAAGGGCATGATGATCTCCTTTCGTTCAGGTTGTTGGGCGGTGCTGATAGCGTCGCCTTTGACAGGAATATGTCAGCAGCAACCGGCTCGGGGGCGCCAGGGCGTTCCGCCGCTGGGTCCGTTGGTCGACGACGCTGCCGGTATGCTCGGACAATGCACTGGCGGGAGCCGGGAGCGGTAGATCGATCCGCCGCGATCATTGCCTGATCCTCCAGCGCTTCAGCCTGATGCTCGCAAAACCCCGGTCTTTCCTTATATGAAAGTCCGAAGCCAAGGCTGTCCGCAAAAGGAGATCCGCATGCGCCAGGTCGAGGAACTCGCTGCGTTGATCGCGCGCTTCGCGCCGGCCGACGGCGTGCATGAAACAGCGATCCCGCGTTTGAAGGTGGTCCGCCTGTCGCAGCCGAGCGAGCCGATGCACGGCCTGCACGAGCCGGCGCTCTGCATTATCGCCCAGGGCGCCAAGCAGGTGATCCTGGGCGACCAGATCTATCGTTACGACGCCGCGCACTGCCTCATCGTCTCGCTCGACCTGCCGGTGATCGGCCAGGTGATCGAGGCGACGCCGGACAAGCCCTATCTCTGCGTCAAGCTCGAACTCGATCCGGCCGCGATCGGCGCGCTTATGCTCGAATCGGCGCCTCTCGCAGAGCCGGAGCTGCCACCCGGACCGGGCGTGACGGTCAGCCCGATGACACCGGCCTTGCTCGATGCCGCGATACGCCTGACCGGCCTGCTCGCCTCTCCCGCCGACATCCCGGTGCTCGCGCCGCTGGCCGAGCGCGAGATCCTCTATCGGCTGCTGACCGGGGAACAGGCGGCACGCCTGCGCCAGATCGCGGTGGCCGAGAGCAAGCTGCAACAGGTCAACCGCGCCATCGGCTGGATCAAGCGCAATTACCGCAAGCCCTTCAGCGTCGAGATCGTCGCCGCGGAGGCGCGGATGAGCGCCTCGGCGTTGCACCAGCATTTCAAGGCGGTGACGGCGATGAGCCCGCTGCAATACCAGAAGCAGCTAAGGCTGCAGGAGGCCCGTCGGCTGATCCTGGCCAGGGCGCATGATGCCGCCTCGGCCGGATTCGAGGTCGGCTATGAGAGCCCCTCGCAGTTCAGCCGGGAGTACAGCCGCCTGTTCGGCGCCCCGCCGCTGCGCGATGTCGCGCGTTTCCGCGGCGGTGAGCCGGCCTATAGCGGCTGACCAGCTTTCCTCAGAACTCCTCCCAGCCGGCATCGTCCGCGCGGCCATTGGCGGTCTTGCGGGCCGGAGGCGACGCGGCCTTGCTCTGGGCGAAAGCGGCCTCGGCGAGCTGACGCAGGCGCTCCGGCTCAGGAGCCTGGCTGCTGCCGCGATCGGTCGGGCCGGCCGCATGCGGCGTAGCGCCGACGGAACGTGCGGGTGCCCGCATCGCGGGCCGCGCGGCCGAGCGCGCCCCGGATGCGGAAGACACCGCTCCGGCCGCCATGGCGGTTGCGGCCTCATTGCCGGTGCGGAAGCTCGCCACCAGCGTGTTGAGCTCGCCGATGCGGCCGGTGAGCGCCCCGGCCGAGGCGGCGCTCTGCTCGGCCAGAGCTGCGTTCGCCTGCGTCATCTCGTCGAGATGGGCGACCGCCTGGCTCATCTCGTCGATGCCATGCGCCTGCTCGGCCGAGGCCGCCGAGATCTCCTGAATCGTGCCGGTGACCTTCTGCGAGGCGGCGAGGATCGTCCCGAGCGACTCGCCGGCCCGGCGGACCAGCTTGACGCCCTGCTCGACCTCGGCATTGGAGGAAGAGATCAACCCCGAAATGTCCTTGGCGGCTTCGCCGGAGCGCTGGGCGAGCGTGCGGACCTCAGAGGCGACCACCGCGAAGCCCTTGCCGGCATCACCGGCACGGGCGGCTTCCACGGCGGCGTTCAGCGCCAGCAGATTGGTCTGGAAGGCGATGCCGTCGATCACCGAGACGATTTCGGAGATCTTCTTGGAGGCGTCTTCGATCCGGGCCATGGCCGCGACCGCTTCGCCTGCGATGGCGCCGCCATCCTGCGCCGCCTTCATCGCCTCCTCGGCAACCGCCGCCGCCTGGCGCGCGCCCTGGGCGGAAGCTTTCACCGAGGCCGCGAGTTCCTCGGTCGTCGCCGCGGTCTCCTCCAGCGAGGAGGCCTGCTCCTCGGTGCGCTTAGAGAGATCGTCCGCGCCCATGTTGATCTCGCGCGCCGCGATACCGACCTCCGAAGCGGTCAGCTGGATGGTCGAGACCGTGGCGGAGAGCCGATCGACAGCCCCGTTGAAGTCGGCCCGGAGCTGCTCGTACTCGGTCGGGAAGGCCTCCTCGAGCCGACAGGTCAGATCGGCCTGGGCGAGGCGCTCCAGGCCGGCTGCCAAAGCGCGAACGATCGCTTCTTGCTGGCGCGCATGCTCGCGCTGCTGCTCGGCCGTCCGCTCGCGCTCAGCCTGGTTGCTGCGGCGCTCGGTGTCGGTCCGTTGCGATTGCTCGGCTGCCTCGGTCTCCAGGCGCGCTTTCTCTATCGCTGCCTCACGCAGCACGCCGACGGCATCTGCCATAGCCGCGACTTCGTCGCCGCTGCGCAGCTTCGGCGGCTCGCTGGCAAGATCGCCGGCGGCGAGCTTCAGCATCGACGCCTTGAGTTGGCCGAGCGGCTTCAGCATCCGGCGCGTCAGCCAGAACAGCATTGCTCCGCCGACGAGGGCGATGACCAGGCCGGCCGCGATGTTGTTGCGGATCATCTCGTCGATGACGGTGAGGAAGTCGGACTGCTTGATCCCGACATAGAGGATGCCGATCACCGCATTGTTCGATGTCTGGATGATCGGCTCGTAGATGGTGAAATAGGGCACGCCGAGGATGTCCGCGGCGCCGGAATAGGTCCTGCGCTCCTTGAAGACGGCATCATAGGCCGGGCCTTGCGCCAGCTTGGTGCCGACCGCGCGCGTGCCGTCCGGCTTCTGGACGTTGGTCGAGATGCGGGTGTCGCCCATGAACACGGTAGCGGTGCCGCCGGAAAGCGCCTTGACCTTGTCGACCGCGGCGAAATTGCCGTTCACCGGCTCGGAGCCGAAATAGAGCTTGTCGCCGTCGAGCCTCGGCTCGCCTTTGCTGACGAGGATATCGCGCAGCAGGTTGCTGTTGACGATCAGGCTGGCCTGGGCTCGCTCGCGCATCGCGGTGTCGGCGGCACGGATCGACAGGATGACGGACGCGGCCACTGCGGCGGCGACGATGATGACCCCGACGATCGCAAGCCGGTTGGAGATGGGTAGCCAGAGCGAGGCGAGCTTCTTCACGAAGGGCTCCTTGGGATTTGCCGGGGCAGGCTGGCAATCCAAAGAGGTCGGTAAACTGGTAAATTAGGCTTTAAAGCGGGGTCCTTTCGGCCGAAAACCGGCGGTTTTCGACCGCTTTGGCCAAAGCTTCAGCGTCGATCTGGGACAGTTGCGTGCAGCTCGAAAGACGGCTCGCCTACAGGTTGAAGACGCGGTGCGGTACGAATTCACCCTGCGTGATCGAGCCCGTGGCGATCAGCACGCCGCCGCTGACCGCATAGACGGCCTCCGCTTCCAAGGGGGCGTCACGGCCGCGCAGCAGCACGCTCTGGCCGCGCTTGAGCCTGAGTGCCGCGTCGCGATGCACCACGATCTCCGGGATCAGCTGCAGCGCCGCTGAGACCGGCAGCAGCGCCTCCGAAGTACCGTCGCCGTCGCGCAGAGCCTCGACCGTCGCCGCATCCACCACCGCGAACGGGCCGACGCGGGTGCGGCGCAGATGCGCGACATGGCCGAGGCAGCCGAGCGCCAGGCCGAGATCCCTGGCGATGGCGCGCACATAGGTGCCCTTGCCGCATTCGGCCTCGAAGGTCGTGGTCGGGCCGTCATGGCGGACGATGCGCAGCGCGGTGATCTCGACCGGGCGTGCCTCAAGCGTCACCTCCTCGCCGTCGCGGGCGAGGTCGTAGGCGCGCTCGCCCGCGATCTTGATCGCCGAGAATTTCGGCGGCACCTGCTGGATCGTGCCGGTGAAGCGCGGCAGCAGGGCTGCGATTGCCGCCTCGTCCGGCCGCTTGTCGGAGGTCGCGACGACCTTGCCCTCGGTATCGTCCGTGTCGGTCTGCGAGCCCCAGGCGACGGTGAATTCATAGGCCTTGCGGCCATCCATCACGAAGGGGACGGTCTTGGTGGCTTCGCCGAGCGCGATCGGCAGCAGGCCGGAGGCGAGCGGGTCGAGCGTGCCGGCATGGCCGGCCTTCTTGGCGGCATAGGCGCGCTTGACCACGGCGACGGCGTGGGTCGAGGTCATGCCGACCGGCTTGTCGAGCACGACCCAGCCATGCACGTCGCGCTTCTTCGGGCGCGGCGGCCGGCCGCCATCCGCCTCTACCGGGCGGTTCTCGTCAGTCGTCGTCATCATGCTTGTCTTGCTGATCAAAATCTTGGTCGATGCGCAGCGGCTTGCGGTCGGTGTCACGGCGCACGGCGTCGGAATCAAGCAGGGCGTCGATCCTGGCTGCCTCGTCGAAGCTCTCATCCTGGCGGAAGCGGACATCCGGCGCGTATTTCAGGTTCACCCGATGGGCGATCTCGCCGCGGATATGGCGCTTGTTTGCGTCGAGCGCCTTTAGCACAGGCGCGATGTCCTGCCCGCCGAGCGGCATGATGTAGCAGGTCGCGAGCTTGAGATCAGGCGAGAGCCGGACCTCCGGTACGGTGATCACGTGCTTGGCCAGGACATCGTCATGGATGTCGCCGCGCGCCAGCATCTCCGCCAGGGCATGTCGGATCAATTCGCCGACGCGCAATTGCCGCTGCGAGGGCCCGGAGCCCTGGGTATTGGGTTTCTTTGCCATGGTTCTCGTTCTCCGGGATCGGACCGGACGGACGGGTTTGAAACGTCATGGCCGGGCAAGAGCCCGGCCATCTGTTGGTATCCGGGAGGCAAACGCGCCGATCAGAGGCTGCGCTTGATCTCCTCGACGCGGAAGCACTCGATCACGTCGCCCTGGCGCATGTCCTGGTAGCTTTCGAAGGACATGCCGCACTCCTGGCCGGCGACCACTTCCTTGGCGTCGTCCTTGAAGCGCTTGAGCTGGGCGAGCTTGCCCTCGTGAACCACGACGCCGTCGCGGATCAGGCGGACATTGGCGCCGCGCTCGATCGTGCCGTCGGTGACGCGGCAACCGGCGATCTTGCCGACCTTCGAGACGTTGAAGATCTCGAGGATCTGCGCGTTGCCGAGCATGGTCTCGCGCAGGGTCGGCGCCAGCAGGCCCGACATCGCATCCTTCACATCATCCATCAGGTTGTAGATGATGCTGTAGTAGCGGATCTCGACGCCGGCTCTTTCGGCGGCCTCGCGCGCTTCCTTGTGGGCGCGGACGTTGAAGCCGATCACCACCGCGCCCGAAGCCTGGGCCAGCGTGACGTCGGATTCGGTGATCGCGCCGACGCCGGACGAGAGCACGCGGGCGCGGACCTCGTCATTGCCGACCTTCTCGAGCGACCCGACGATGGCTTCCACGGAGCCCTGCACGTCGCCCTTGACGACAAGCGGGAACTCCTTGCGGCCAGCGCCTTCCTTGAGCTCGCGCATCATTTCCGCCAGCGAGCGACCGGCGCCCGAGCCCGCACCGCGAGCAGCGAGGCGATCGCGCTTCTGGCGCTCGCGGTAGTCGGTGATCTCGCGGGCCCGCGCTTCCGACTCGACGACCGCGACGCGATCGCCGGCTTCCGGCGTGCCGTTGAAGCCGAGCACCTCGACCGGGAGCGACGGCGCCGCTTCCTTGATCTGGGCGCCGGTATCGGAGATCAGCGCGCGGACGCGGCCCCATTCGGCGCCGGCGACGATGATGTCACCGGTGCGCAGGGTGCCGCGCTGGACCAGCACGGTCGCGACCGGGCCGCGGCCGCGGTCGAGCTTGGCCTCGATCACCGTGCCTTCGGCGGCGCGCTCGGGGTTGGCCTTGAGATCAAGCACCTCGGCCTGCAGCGCAATCGCGTCGAGCAGCGTGTCGAGCCCCTGGCCGGTCTTGGCCGAGACCTCGATTTCCAGCGTCTCGCCGCCAAGCGACTCGACCTGGATCTCGTACTGCAGCAGCTCGGACCGGACCCGATCCGGGTTGGCGTCGGACTTGTCGATCTTGTTGATCGCCACGATCAGCGGCACCTTGGCCGCCTTGGCGTGGTTGATGGCCTCGACCGTCTGCGGCATCACGCCGTCATCGGCCGCGACAACCAGCACGACGATATCCGTCACCTTGGCGCCGCGGGCGCGCATCGCCGTGAAGGCGGCGTGACCGGGCGTGTCGATGAAGGTCACCCTGGCACCGGCCGGCGTCGTCACCTGATAGGCGCCGATATGCTGGGTGATGCCGCCGGCCTCGCCGGAGACGACATGGGTCTTGCGGATCGCGTCGAGCAGCGAGGTCTTGCCGTGGTCGACATGGCCCATGATGGTCACGACCGGCGGACGCGAGACCAGGGTCTCGTCGGTGTCCGGCGTGTCGAACAGGCCTTCCTCGACGTCGGATTCGGCGACGCGCTTGACGCTGTGGCCCATTTCCTCAGCGACGAGCTGGGCGGTGTCGGCGTCGATCACGTCGGTGATCTTGTGCATCGCGCCCTGCTTCATCAGCAGGCGGATGACGTCGACGCCGCGCTCCGACATGCGGTTCGCGAGTTCCTGGATGGTGATCGTCTCGGGGATGACCACCTCGCGCAGCACGCGCTCCTTCTGCACATCCGACGCGCGATGGCCGGTCATGCGCTGCACGCGGCGGCGGAAGGAGGCGAGCGAGCGGGTCCGCTCGTCGTCCCCGCCCGTGGCGGTCGACAGCGTCAGGCGGCCGCGCGGCTTGTCGCCGACCTTCGGGGTCTTCGGAGCCGGAGCCGGGGCGCCGCGGGGCGCGCCGGGCGCACCACCCGGACGACGGAAAGCGGGACGCGCCTCGCCATCATCCGGACGGCTGCGCGGTGCGCCAGCGGACGGAGCCTGCCGGGTCGGCCGGGCGACGACCGGCTCGGCGGTCGCGTTCGGATCGGGGCGGGGGCCGCGCGGCGCATCTGAGCGCGGCGGGCGGAAATCGAGCCGCGGCGGACGGGCGCCGACATCGCGCGCCGGGGTCCGCGGGCCACCGAAATCGCGCTGTTCACGCGGTTCGCGGTGCTCACGCGGGCCGGACGGAGCCGGGCGCGGTGCCTGGCTGTAGGTCTGGGTCGGCGGCGCCGATTGAGGAGCAGCATCGCGTACCGGCGCGGGCCGTGGCGGTCCAGCGTCCTCGCTCATGCGCTGGCGAGCAGCGCTCTCGGCGCGGCGCTTGTGCTCGTCCTCCTGGCGGCGACGATCCTCTTCCTCGCGCTGGCGAGCCTGGGCGGCTTCGCGCTCGGAGCGTTCGCGGGCTTCGCGGGCGGCGCGCTGACGTGCCTCCTCTTCGGAGCGGGCGCGGGCCTCGGCCTCGACGGCGCGTGCATCGGAGAGGGCGCGCTGGCGCGCATCCTTCTCATCGTCGGAGAGCGTACGCAGCAGCATGCCGCCGGCCGGCCGGCTGGCGGCCGGAGCGGGCTGCGGTCGCGGAGCCTGCGGCGCTGCCGGGGCTTGCGGTGCCTGGGGGGGGCGGGGCGCTACGGGTGCCGCGGCGGGTTCGTGAGCGACGCGGCGCTTGACCTCGACGACGACCTGCTTCGTGCGCCCATGCGAAAAGCTCTGCCGAACCGTGCTCTGTTCGACAGGACGCTTCAGCGACAACGTCTTGGGAGGCGTCACGCTCAAAGTCTTGTCGCCGGGGGTCTTGGTATCACTCATTCCGCTTTCGGTCCTGCCGGTTCGGTCTTCGTCTGATCTCGCGCGTCGGATTCCACCGGGTCGATAAACGCCGTTTCACCAGCATCGTTCGTCCGATAGCGGACGAGCCGACGCCAGCGCGCGAGGAAACCCTCAGTCGCCGGACCCGGAGCAAGCGCTGCATGTATCACATGCTCACGCCCCAGCGCCAGTTCCAGTTCGGCCGCGGCGAAATTCGCCACCACCGGTATCTCTTTCGGCACCGGCGCCCGCCGCAGCGCCTGGCCGATCTTGCGTTTCCCGTCCTCGGCGCCGTCGCTGGCGGCGATCACCGCGGCGGCGCGCCCGGCCTGTGCCAGCGCCTCGACCTTGGCGAAGCCGCTGACCACGAGGCCGGCCTTGTTCGCCATTGCCAGCGCCTGGACTGCGTCCCTCGCCAGCAGGCCGTCGACTTCCGCCGGAAGCTCCGGCGACACCGTGACCTTCATCTTCAGCGAGCGCTCGAAAGCGCGCCGCTTCACCGCTTCGCCGACCGCGGCGGCGCTGAGCGAGACCCAGACGCCGCGTCCCGGCAATTTGCGCCGGATGTCCGGCACCAGCACCTCGCCGGGGCCGACCACGAAGCGGATCAGGTCCTCCGGCGCCCGGCCCTGGCGCGTCACCACGCAGGTCCGCTCGGAACCCTCGCTGTTAGCGCGCCGGCTCAGGCCTGCGACTCCTCGGCTTCGACCTCGGCCTCTGATTCAGGCTCCGGCGCCTCGATCCAGCCGGCCTTGATACGGGCCGCCATCACCAGCGCCTCGGCATCCTGCCGCGACAGGTCGAAACCGTCGAGATAGCCGGAATGACGGGTGCTCTCGCCATCCTTGCGCTCGGTCCAGCCGACCAGGTCGTCGGTGGCGCAGCCGGCGAGATCCTCGACGCTCTTCACGTCGTTCTCGCCGAGCGCGACCATCATCGCAGTGGTGACGCCCTCGACCTCGCGCAGCTCGTCCTCGACGCCCAGCGCCTTGCGCTTGTCGTCGAGCTCGGCCTCGACCGCGGCCAGGTGCTCCTGGGCGCGGCTCTGGATCTCAGCGGCGGTGTCCTCGTCGAAGCCCTCGATCGAGGACAATTCGCTCGGCTCGACATAGGCGACTTCCTCGACCGAGCGGAAGCCTTCCGAGGCGAGGAGCTGGCCGACCGTCTCGTCGACATTGAGCGCGTTCATGAACAGCTCGGTGCGGGTCAGGAACTCCTTCTGACGGCGCTCCGACTCTTCCTGCTCGGTCAGGATGTCGATGTCCCAGCCAGTGAGCTGCGAGGCGAGGCGGACATTCTGGCCGCGCCGGCCGATCGCGAGCGAGAGCTGCTCGTCCGGCACCACGACTTCGATCTTGTCGGCTTCCTCGTCGAGCACGACCTTGGCGACCTCGGCCGGCTGCAGCGCGTTGACGACGAAGGTCGCGACATCGGGCGACCACGGGATGATGTCGATCTTCTCGCCCTGCAGCTCGCCGACCACGGCCTGCACGCGCGAGCCGCGCATGCCGACGCAGGCGCCGACGGGGTCGATCGAGGAATCGCGCGAGATCACCGCGATCTTGGCGCGCGAGCCCGGATCGCGGGCGACCGCCTTCACCTCGACGATCCCGTCATAGATCTCCGGCACTTCCTGGCCGAACAGCTTGGCCATGAACTGCGGATGGGTGCGCGACAGGAAGATCTGCGGGCCACGCGGTTCGCGGCGCACGTCGTAGACATAGGCGCGGGCGCGGTCGCCGACCTTGAAGGTCTCGCGCGGGATCATCTCGTCGCGGCGGATGATCGCCTCACCGCGGCCGAGATCGACGAAGACGTTGCCGTATTCGACGCGCTTGACCGCGCCGTTGACGATCTCGCCGATGCGGTCCTTGTACTCGTCATACTGCCGGTCGCGCTCGGCCTCGCGCACCTTCTGCACGATGACCTGCTTGGCCGACTGGGCGGCGATGCGGCCGAAATCGAAGGGCGGCAGCGGATCGGCGATGACGTCGCCGACCTGGGCGGCCGGGTTGTGACGCTTGGCCTCGTCGACGGTGATCTCGACGGCGCCGTTCTCGACGAGGTCGACGACCTGGAGATGGCGTGCCAGCCGGAGCTCGCCCGATTTCGGGTTGATCTCGGCATGGACGTCGGTCTCGGCGCCGTAACGCGAGCGCGCCGCCTTGGCGATCGCGTCCTGCATCGCGTCGATCACGATCTGCCGGTCGATCGACTTCTCGCGGGCGACGGCGTCGGCGATCTGCAACAGCTCGAGCCGGTTGGCGCTGACGGCCATGGCCTCACTCCTCTTCTTCAGTGTTCTTCACCGGCCCCTTGGCGCCCTTGCCCGGCTTGCGGGCCTTGGGATCGCGGGGGCCGAGCGACTTGCCGCGCCCGGGCACGGGTTGGGCGATCTCGTCGGCGGGCGGCATCTGCGGCGCGAGGCCCGATTTGCCGCGCCGGAGCGATTCAGTAACCAGCGCGTCGGTCAGCACCAGCCGCGCCTCGGCGATCAGGCGCATCGGGATCGCGACGTCGCGCTCTTCATCGGTCTTGGCGTCGTCGCGGCTCAGCAAGGCGTCCGTTCCGCTGGCGCCCCGCAGGATGCCGCGGAAACGCTTGCGCCCGGCGAAAGGCTCGCTGGTCTCGATCTTGGTCAGGTGACCGGCCCAGCGTTCGAAATCGCCTGGCCGGACCAGCGGACGGTCGATGCCCGGAGACGACACTTCTAGATGATACGCTGCCTGGATCGGATCGTCGACATCGAGCGCCGGCGACACCGCCTGGCTCACGGCCTCGCAGCCCTCGACAGTCATGCTGCCGTCCGGTAGCTCGGCCATGATCTGGACCGTGCAGCCGTTCTGGCTGGTGACGCGCACCCGCACCAGCCGATAGCCGAGATCGATGATCGCCGGCTCGATGATCGTCGCGACGCGCGCCGCAACGCCGGTCTCGACGACGATCCTGTCTTCCTGATCCTGGCTGTTCTGCTCGACCATCCGTATGGCTCGTCCGACTCCCGGCGATTGCAGGGGTTCTGGTCCGGCCAACAAAAAAGAGCGGGCCGGTGGGCCCGCTCTTGATCGCCGGCTTACACCGAAACCAGAGCTGTTGGCCGCTATCTAGTCCCGTTTCGACGATCTTGCAAGCCTGTCTTCGATTTCGATGATCCTGCTAACCCGCTGGTCATTCTTCATTGCTAGGACGGAGAGATGGTTGAGTAGTGAGGTTGCGTGATGAGTCCTGTCGGCGCGTTGCTGCGCGATCTCGAGACGACGATGGCACGCGGCTCGACCGATGAGCGCGCCGTCATCCTGTCGCGCCTGACCGATCTCTTCCTCGCCACGGCTACGGATATGGGGGAAGATCAGGTCGGCGTCTTCGACGTCGTCATCGGTCGCCTCGCCCGCGCGATCGAGATGCGTGCCCGCATCGAGCTGGCCGAGCGGCTCGCTCCCGTCCCCAATGCGCCGAGCGGCGTCGTGCGCCAGCTCGCCCTCGACGAGATCGCGGTCGCGCGACCGGTTCTCGTCGCCTCGCCCCGCCTCAGCGATCATGATCTCGTCGCCATCGCCGCTGCCAAGGGGCGCGATCACATGCTCGCCATCACCGAGCGGCCGAATCTCGGCGAGCCGGTCACCGATTTCCTGATCCTGCGCGGCGGGCGCGTCGTCACCCACGCCGTCGCCGCCAACCAGACCGCACGTTTCTCCCGCCATGGCATGGGCGTCCTCGTCATGCGCGCCGCCCAGGACGATGCCCTCCAGGCGACGCTGGGCACCCGCGCCGACATCCCGGCCGACCTCGCCGAGCAGCTGATGGCAGCCGCCAAGAGCTCGGCCCGCCGCCGGCTCGAAGCCTCGCTCGAACCGTCCCTGGCCGGCGTCGTCGCTGGCGCGGTCGAGCGTGGCGCCGAGGCCGTCTCGGTCCAGGCGGCCGTCGGCGACGAACTGGGTCGGTTCGGCAAGGCGCTGGCGGACGTCAAGGCCTTGGACGACGCCAGCAAGCTCGACGAATCCGTGGTCGCGCAATACGCGACCTCCGGCGCGGTGGAGCATGCCGTCTGCGGCGTCGCCACCCTGGCGCGGCTGACTTTGCCGGCGACCGAGCAGATCGTCTTCGGCCCCGATCGCGACGCGGTCCTGCTGGTGGCGCGCGGCATGGGCTGGTCCTGGGAGACGACCAAGGCGCTGATCGGCCTGCGCAAGGGCGACGGCAAGTCCGCGCCGGTGCTGGAGCGGGCGAGGCAGAGCTTCCGCAATCTGACGCCGATGACGGCTCAGCGCGTGCTTGGCTTCCTCAGGATGCGCGACGGCGCGCAGTCAGATAGCTCGGCACCCGCCCGGCCTTGATCGCTTTGGCCTCGTAGCGTGTGCGAACCCAGCCTGGATAGGGCTGGCGCCACTCTTCCGCATTCTCGTCGACCCAGTCGAAATCGGGCGAGGCCATGAGCCGCGCCAGCGTCCAGCCGACATAGTCGTCGATGTCGCTGGCGAAGCGGAAGCGGCCATCCGGCCGCAATACCCTGGCGAGCAGCTTGAGCGTCCGCTCCGAGACGAAGCGGCGCTTGCGCTGCCGGCGCTTTGGCCACGGGTCCGGATAGAGCAGGTCGGCGGCATCGATGCTGCCTTCCGGCAGCAGCGGCAGGAGCAATGCGGCATCGCCATCCCAGAGCCGGATATTGCGCAAGCCCTCTTGTTCGATCACGGCCAGGAACTTGGCCATGCCGTTGATGAAGGGCTCGACGCCGATGAAGCCGATCTGCGGGCTCTCGCGCATGCGCGCCAGTAGATGCTCGCCGCCGCCGAAGCCGATTTCGAGCCTGACGGCTTCCACCGGAATGGGAAAGAGCGCCTTCAGGTCCGCGATCGGTCCCTCCGGCAGGCGCAGCGCCGGCAGGGTCTCGGCGATGCGCTCGGCCTGGCCCTGGCGCAGGCCCTTGCCTTTGCGGCGGCCGAAGAAGGCCCGGTCTGGATCATGCTGCTCTATCATGCGCTTCGCTCTATGCGGGTTCGAGCAAAAGAAAAAGGCCGGGGCAGCGCCCCGGCCTTCATTCAGAAGATGGTGACGTTGATCAGGCGACGGCCTTCTTCAGCGCGTCGACCAGATCGGTCTTCTCCCAGGAGAAGCTGCCGTCGCGGCCGGCCTTGCGGCCGAAGTGGCCGTAAGCCGCCGACTTGGCGTAGATCGGCTTGTTGAGGCCGAGATGGGTGCGAATGCCGCGCGGCGTCAGGTCCATCACCTCGCCGAGGACGCCCTCAAGCTTGGCTTCGTCGATCTTGCCGGTGCCATGCAGGTCGACATAGATCGACAGCGGCTTGGCGACGCCGATGGCATAGGACAGCTGGATGGTGCAGCGATCGGCCAGCTTGGCGGCAACGACGTTCTTGGCGAGGTAGCGCGCCGCATAGGCGGCCGAGCGGTCGACCTTGGTCGGGTCCTTGCCCGAGAAGGCGCCGCCGCCATGGGGCGCCGCGCCGCCATAGGTGTCGACGATGATCTTGCGGCCGGTCAGGCCGGCGTCGCCATCGGGGCCGCCGATCACGAACTTGCCGGTCGGGTTGACGTGCCAGGCGGTGTCCTTCGAGATCCAGCCATCGGGTAGGGTCTGACGGATATAGGGCTCGACGATCTTGCGGACATCGGCCGAGGTCAGCGTCTCGTCGAGATGCTGGGTCGAGAGCACGATCTGGGTGACGCCGACCGGCTTGCCGTTCTCGTACTTGACCGTGACCTGGCTCTTGGCGTCGGGGCCGAGCTTGGCGGCGGCGCCTTCGCCGGCATGACGGGCCTTGGCGAGGACCTCGAGGATCTTGTGGGCGTAGTAGATCGGGGCCGCCATCAGCTCAGGCGTCTCGCGGCAGGCATAGCCGAACATGATGCCCTGGTCGCCGGCGCCGACATCCTTGTTGCTGCCTTCGTCGACGCCCTGGGCGATATCGGCCGACTGCGGATGCAGCAGCACGTCGATCTTGGCCTTCTTCCAGTGGAAGCCGTCCTGCTCGTAGCCGATGGCGCGGACCGCCTTGCGGGCGGCCGACTTCACCTTCGACTTGATCTGCTTCTCGTCGAGATGGGTGCGGACCTCGCCGGCGACGACGATGCGGTTGGTGGTCGCGAGCGTCTCGGCGGCGACGCGCACCTGCGCCGGGTCATGACCAGCCTTGAGCGCCTCCTTGAAGAACAGATCGACGATCTCATCCGAGATCCGGTCGCAGACCTTGTCGGGATGGCCTTCGGATACGGATTCGCTAGTGAAGAGATAATTCTGGCGGGACACGGTCGGGGATCCTTCCCAGGCTACGAACGACGCGCGCAGGTGACCTGCGTACGGAAAAATGCGCAGCGTCTCTTGCAGCGGAATTGTTCGCCGTCAAGACTGGAAATTCTTTTGATCGACAATTCGTTCGTCAAGCCGAACAAAAAAACACGAAATCAGGCCGTTTCGCCTGTTTCATCCGCCAAGGCCTCGACGAGGTCGATGATGCGCCGGCGCACGCGCGGGTTCTTGATGCGCACGAACGCCTTGGAAAGTTGCACGCCCTCGCTGGTGGAGAGGAAGTCGGCGACATAGGCCGTGCTGGCCGCGTCGGCGAAGCCGCCATCAGTAGCGGCCTCGCCGGCCGGGGCGCCCTCAAAGAAGAAGGAGACCGGCACGCCCAGCATCTTGGAGATCTGCTGCAGGCGGCTGGCACTGATCCGGTTGGTGCCCTTCTCGTATTTCTGCACCTGCTGAAAGGTCAGGCCGAGGGCCTCGCCCAATTTTTCCTGGCTGATACCCGCCAGCATGCGCTGCATGCGCACCCGGCTGCCGACATGACGGTCGATCGGATTGGGCAGTTTCTTCAGCATGGGCCGCTCACCTCACGTCACACTCAATCGCACTTCCGGCGCCGCGTCTACCGCCGGCCCCGGGCGGCATGGGTTGGTATGCCTTGGTATGCGTTGATTCTTGACCGTTTTAGGTCGAAACTGGAGTAGTCAGGGAAGGCGGGACATGTCGGGACGGCATTTCAACGCGGGACGGGACGCGCTCGACTTCATCGATCGGCTGAGCACCCTCTCCGATCCGACTGTCGTTGTCGCGGCCCTGCGCGACAAGCTCGCCAGCTACGGCTTCCATGCCTTCCTGATCACCGGCCTGCCGGAGATCGGGGGCAAGATCGACCCGCTCGTGCTCCTGAACGGCTGGCCGCCGGGCTGGTTCGACCTCTATCTGGAGAAGTCGTTCTCGGATTGGGACCCGATTGCGGCCCATTGCAAGACGACGATCAATCCCTTCGCCTGGGGGGATGTCTATCGCGAGGATGGGGCGTCGGCCCGCCAGCAAGAAGTGATGAACCGGGCCCGCGACTTCAACATGATCGAGGGCTTCTGCGTGCCGATCCATGGCGAGGCGGGCTTTCAGGCCGTCGTCACCATGGCCGGAGACCGGCCCGACCTGTCGCGTCAGGCCCGCTCGGCCATTCACCTGATGTCGATCTACGCCCATGGCAAGGCGGCGGACTGTTTGCGGCCGGCCCGTCTCGAACATGTCCTGACCGTACGCGAGCGCGAGGTCCTGACCTGGTTCGCGATCGGCAAGACGACCGAGGGTGTCGCCGAGCGTCTGGGCGTTTCGCCAGGGACCGCGGAGGCTCATTTCGAGAACGCCGCCAGGAAGCTCGGCGTGAGGGGCCGGACGCGCACGGTGATCGAAGCCTATCGCCGCGGCGAGATCAGCATCTAGGACGTGTTCCGCGAAGGCGGGACCACTTTTGCGGTAGGAACAACCGTTCGAATCCGGCTGAATTCGGCCGCATCTTCCGGAATTCCGGAATACCCATGAAACCTGAATGACGCCAGCCTGCATCCCTCAAGCAACGGGGAGGCGGCGATGATCCACGTTATCGATGCTGGGAACCGGCACCTCTACGGGGCCGAACTCGAGCAGCATTTCCGGATCCGGCATCAGATCTATGTTGGCGAGCGCAAATGGATGGCGCTCGAGCGGGCCGATGGCCGCGAGGTCGACCAGTTCGACAACGAGGACGCGACCTATTTGCTGGCGATCGAGAATGGGCGCGTGATCGGCGGCACACGGCTGGTTCCGACGGAGTGCCCGCATCTGATGGCGGATGTCTTTCCGTTCCTGGCCGATGTGCGCGGGCTCCAGCGCGGCAGCGACATCGTTGAATGGACCCGCATCTTCGTCGTGCCGGAACGGCGCGGCGGCGACAGCAAGGTCCTGCATACCGTCATGGCCGGGATGTTCGAGCATTGCCTGGCAAACCACATCTCGGCGATCACGGTGGTGATGGAAACCTGGTGGATGCCGCGTTTCCTGGAGCTGGGCTGGCAGGTCCGGCCACTCGGCCTGCCGACCATGATCGACGGCATGAATTGCGTCGGCACGATCATCACGGTGAGCGAGGAGGCCTATCGCCGCACCCTCGCCTTCAAGGGCATCGAAGCGCCGGTCATCCTGTCGCGCCGCGGCGCGAAGCGGGCTCCCGGCGAACGGAGGATTCCGCATGGCTAGTCAGCACGATGCGAGCAGCAGCCGCGCCAAGATCGAATATGCGCTGGGGCTGCTCACCACCCTCTTGCGCAATCATCCCGTGCATCAGGAGCTGATGGACGTTGCCTATCGCATGGACCTGCCGGACGAGCTTTGGCTCGCGGTCCAGATCCTGTCGATGTCGGAGCCGGATCAGTCGAAGCTTCGGGACTTCCTGCTGGTGAACCCCAGCCCACAGCTACAGCGGCTCAACCGGAGCACACTGGTTTTGACCCAGGACGCGGCGCCCGCCCTGCACTGAAGCTTCGTCCGATCAGCTTAGCTCGCGAGCTGATCGGTCAGGCGGTCTCGGACAAGAACTAGGACATGGCTTCCGCCCACGCCGCGGGCGGAAGCAGTTACTGCTCGATGGTCTCGACTGGGGTGTCGCCGAGCGATTCGACTAGATCGACGATGCGCCGGCGCACGCGCGGGCTCTTGATGCGGACGAACGCCTTGGTCAGCTGCACGCCCTCGCTGGTGGCGAGGAAGTCGGCGACATAGGTCGTGGTCGACGCTTCCGCGAAGCCGTTCCCGATGGTCTCATCGGCTGGAGCGCCGTCGAAGAAGAAGGCGACGGGCACGCCCAGCATCTTGGAGATCTGCTGCAGGCGGCTGGCGCTGATCCGGTTGGTGCCCTTCTCGTACTTCTGGACCTGCTGAAAGGTCAGGCCGAGGGCCTCGCCGAGCTTTTCCTGGCTGACGCCGGCGAGCATGCGGCGCATCCGCACGCGGCTGCCGACATGGCGGTCGATCGGGTTTGGTACTTTCTTCAACATGGCTGCCGGTCCCCTTTGTTATATCCGTCCAGACCTGTTGATGGCCCGCTGAAGGCCCGGTCCGGCCGGCCATTGGCGGCTTTCCCGGAAGAAAGTTCCAAATGGGATCACCGTCTCCGCACTAATACTCCAGCGAGCAATAGGCTGGCAACTACACCTGCAAAGAAAAGGTCGCCGAAACGGGAGTAGACGGTCGCCGCACCGGCGCGAGGCAGACTCGTGTCGATGACGCCGGTCTCGCCGAGCGGCAGCGAAGCACGGATGCGGCCGTAATGGTCGACGACCGCCGAGATGCCGGTATTGGCGACGCGCACCAGCGGCAGGCCCTCCTCGATGGCGCGCAGGCGCGCCTGGGCCAGATGCTGGTAGGGCCCGCTGGTCTGCCCGAACCAGCCGTCATTGGTGAGATTGAGGATGAACCCCGGCCGCGGCCCGCTGGGCATCGCTGCGCCAGGAAAGATCACCTCGTAGCAGATCAGCGCCGCCGCGGGCGGCAAGCCACGGATCGACAGCGGCGTGCGCCGGCTGCCCGAGGCGAAGCCGCCGGGAACCGAGACGAACTCCGACAGTCCCACCGCGCGGATCAGCTGCTCCAGCACGGGCGGCAGATATTCGCCGAAGGGGACGAGATGGACCTTGTCATAGCTGCCGGTGATCACGCCCTCGTCGTTGACGACCTGGATCGAATTGAAGATCGGCGGCCGGCTCTCGCCCGGCAGCGTCTCACCGGCCCGGGCGGCACCGGTGATCAAGGTCGTGTTCGGCGGCAGCAGGGCGGCGATCCGCGCCAGCGCTTGCGGGGTGCGCCCGAGCAGGAAAGGGAAAGCTGATTCAGGCCAGATCAGATGCGTCACGTCCTGCACGCCCGAGGTCGCCGGGCCGGTGGCGCGGTCGCTCAGCGACAGATAGTGCGACAGGATCATCTCGCTGTTGCGTGCGCTGAATTTTGCGTCCTGCGGCAGGTTCGGCTGCATCAGCCGCAATTTGACCCCGTTCACCGCTGCGACTGGCTCGGCCGGGATGCGCCAGGCGCCGAAGCCGGCCAACAAGGCCAGCGCGAGGCTTGCCAGCACCGGTGCGCGCCAGCGACTCTCGCCGTCCTCGCTCGTGCCGAGCACGGCCGGCGCCGCGCCGATCGCGACCGCGAGCGCCGTCAGGCCGTAGAGCCCAATGAGGCTGGCGCTCTGGGCGAACCAGGCCGGCCCGGCCAGCATCATGCCGTAGACGTTCCAGGGGAAGCCGGTGAGGACATGGCCGCGCAGCCATTCGCTCAGCGCCAGCGCCGCCGCCAGCACCAGGATGCGGCCGGCGCCGGTGGGCCAGAGCGCCCGCGCCAGGGCGAATCCGGCGGCCGGGAAGATGGCGAGGAAGGCCGGCAGGGCGACGACGCCGAGTGGCATCGCCCAGGCGAACTTGTCGGCCTCGACCAGGAAGGCGGCGCCGAGCCACCACAGCCCGGCGAGGTGATAACCGAAGCCCCACCACCAGCCGGCGCTCGCGGCCGCCCAGAGGCGCCCGCGCCGGGTTTGCGCGACCGAGCCGTCGATCAGCCAGACCGCGACGGTCATCGGCACGACCATCAACGGCCAGAGGTCGAGCGGGGCGAGCGCAAGCGCCCCGCTGGCCCCGCTGAGAAGCGCGATCAGCCGGCGCGGCCAGCCCCAGGCGAGGATGACGCGGTCGGCCAGCCCTGACAGCTTGGTCATGCGGCGTCCGGAGCGGCTGGCGGCTGTTCGGCCGTGACCGGGTCACGGCGATGGATGCGCAGGCGTTTCACCCGGCGCGGATCGGCGTCGAGCACCTCGAATTCGAGCTCCTCGGGCCCCTTGATCAGCTCGCCTCGTACCGGCACGCGGCCGGCCAGCGTCACGATCAGGCCGCCGAGCGTGTCGACTTCCTCAGCCACCTCGGCGCTCGACAGGTCGATCCCCGTCGCCTCCTTCAGCTCGTCGAGCGTGGCGCGGGCATCGGCGATGTAGCGGTTCTCACCGGCTGGCGCGATTGCCGGGGCTTCGTCGAGATCGTGCTCGTCCTCGATGTCGCCGACGACGATCTCGACCAGGTCCTCGATCGAGATCAGCCCGTCGGTGCCGCCATATTCGTCGATCACCAAGGCGATATGGGTACGCGTCGCCTGCATCCGGACCAGCAGGTCCACCGCCGGCATCGAGGGTGGAACGTAGAGCACCGGACGCAGGATCTTGGCCTGCGCCAGCGTCATCGAGAGATCGATGGCGCCGAGACTCGGCCCGGCGCCGGCCTCCCCTTCACCGCGCAGCTTTCGGCCCGGCTTGGCCCGGGCGGCGATGAAGTCGAGGAAGTCGCGGATGTGGATCATCCCGCGGGGATCGTCGAGCGATTCGCCATAGACCGGCAGGCGCGAATGGCCGGCGGTGCGGAACAGCGCCAGCAGGTCGCCGAGCGTCGCTTCCGAAGAGACCGCAATGACGTCGGCGCGCGGCACCATCACGTCGGCGACGCGGCGCTCGCGCAGGCTCAGCACGTTCGAGAGCATCGCCCGCTCTTGTGGCGAGAGATCGGTGACCCCGCCGCTATCCTGCGCCAGCGCCTCGGTGATGTCCTCGCGGATCGAGCCGCCATGGCGCAGGCCGAGCCGGTCGAGAAACTGGCCGAGCCAGTGCGACAGGCCGCGGCCTGATGGTTCCGATGAGGAGGAAGATCGGGGGTCGTCGCTCATGACGCAGGCTGGGGCTTCTGGTTCTTGGCCGCTGGGCGGGGCTGCATGGGTTCCGGCTCCGAGCCGGCATAGGGGTCGGCGATGCCGAGCCGGGCGAGCGCCGCGGTCTCCAGCGCTTCCATGCGCTGCGCCTCTGCTTCAGTCTCGTGGTCTTCGCCGACGAGGTGCAGCAGGCCGTGAATGACGAGATGGCTGAGATGGTCGCCGAAGGATTTCTCCTCGGCTTCCGCCTCTCGGACGATCGTCTCGAAGGCGAGCACGATGTCGCCGATCACCGGGCTCGATCCGATCCGCGCGGGCGGCGCGGCCGGGAAGGAGAGGACGTTGGTCGCCTTGTCGAAGCCGCGCCAGTCGCGATTGACGATGCGGATACGCTTGTCGTCGGTCAGCAGCAGGCTGAGTTCTGCCCCCGGCCACGGCTTGACCGGCGCCAGCGCCAGCGCCGCCTCGATGGCAGCGCCGATGCGTGGCTTCAAATCCTCGACCTCGCGCCAGCGCCGCGACTGCATGCGGATGTCGAGCGTGGGCCCGCTTGGGTCGGGCTCCGGAGTTTCGGTTCGCGGCGCTGTGCGCCGCGAACGAGGTCGGTCGGTCATCGCGGCCGCTCCCGCGACAGCGTGCGCTTCAGCCCGTCGGCATCGCCCTCGATCGGCGCGTCCGGCGCCGGCAGGGCGGCAAGCCGCGCCTCGCGCTCGTCGCGCTCCTTCCGGGAAGCGTCCTCATAGGCCATGACGATGCGGCGCACGAGCGCGTGGCGGACAACGTCGCCTTCCTCGAAGCGGGCATGGCCGACACCCTCGACGCCCGAGAGCAGCCGGACCGCCTCGACCAGGCCGGAGCGCTGGCCCGGCGGCAGGTCGATCTGCGAGGGATCGCCGGTGATGATCATGCGCGAGCCCTCGCCCAGGCGGGTGAGGAACATCTTCATCTGCACCGAGGTCGCGTTCTGCGCTTCGTCGAGCAGCACCACGGCATTGGTCAAGGTCCGTCCGCGCATGAAGGCGAGCGGCGCGATCTCGATCATGCCGGTCTGCAAGGCGCGCTCGACATGGCGCGCCTCCATGAAGTCGTTGAGCGCGTCGTAGATCGGCCGCAGGTACGGATCGACCTTCTCGCGCATGTCGCCGGGCAGGAAGCCCAGGCGCTCGCCGGCCTCGACTGCCGGCCGCGACAGCACCATGCGCTCGACCACGCCCTGCTCGATCAGCGAGACGGCATGGCCGACCGCAAGCCAGGTCTTGCCGGTGCCGGCCGGGCCTTCGGCGAGGACGAGTTCATGGCGCTTGAGCTGGCGCAGATAGGCGTCCTGCGCCGCGTTTCGGGCCCGAACCGGACCGCGCTTGCGCGTGATGATCGCGTCGAAGGCGGCCTTGCCGGCATTGTCGGCCGGAAAGAGCGAGCGCTGCACATTGCTCTCCTCGATCGCGCCGTCGACCTCGCCGAGATTGACGGCGGCGCCGGTCTTGGCCCGGGCATAGAGCGTGCGCAGCACGCGGCTCGCCTGTTCGGCGGTCTCGCGTGGGCCCTTGATGGTGACGTGGTTGCCGTTCGGGCTGACGACGACGCCGAGGCGCCGCTCCAGATGCGCCAGGTTCTGGTCGTAATGACCGAAGACCAGGCCGGCGGTCTGGTTGTTGTCGAAGGTGAGTTCGACCTCCGCGCCGGGCAGGCCCTCGCGCGTCAGCGCCTCGTCGCGACGGCCGCCGCGCTCAGCTTTCGGGGTGAATTGATCGGCCTGGGCCAATGCCATTATCTCCATTCGAGAATGAGTCGAACAGGCGCAGTCAGAATCCGTCACCGCAACGCCGACGCCATCTCAACGCTACGCACTCGAACTTTCTTCAGGCAGCCAGGTCCGGCCGCTCGACCGCGCGGCCGAACAGCGAGTTCGAGCCAGCGCGTTCGATCTCGACCATGACGCGATCGCCGATCCGGTGCGCCGCGCTCTCGATCTGGACCGCCTGCATATAGGGCGTCTTGCCGGCGAGCTGGCCGGGATGGCGGCCGGTCCGCTCGAGCAGCACCTCGACGGTGCGCCCGACCATGGCATGGTTGAACTCCTGCCGATGCTGCTCGACCAAGGCCTGCAGCCGGTAGAGCCGCTCGTCCATCACGGCGGACGGGACCTGCTCGGAGAGCTCGGCCGCCGGCGTGCCCGGCCGCGGCGAATACTTGAACGAGTAGGCCGAGGCGAACCGGATATCGGCGATCAGCCGCAGGGTCTCCTCGAAATCGGCGTCGCTCTCGCCGGGGAAGCCGACGATGAAGTCCGACGACAGCGCGATGTCGGGCCTCGCCCCGCGAATCCTCTCGATCAGCCGGCGATACTCGTCGCCGGTGTGCTTGCGGTTCATCGCCGCGAGGATCCGGTCGGAGCCTGCCTGCACCGGCAGGTGCAGGAACGGCATCACCTGCGGCAGGTCGCGATGGGCGGCGATCAATTCGTCGTCCATGTCGCGCGGATGGCTCGTCGTGTAGCGGATGCGGGCGATGCCCGGCACCTCGGCGATGCGGGCCATCAAGCGCGCCAGCGTCCAGATGCCGCCGTCCGGTCCCTCGCCATGATAGGCGTTGACGTTCTGGCCGAGCAGCGAGACGTCCTGCACGCCGGCCTCAGCTAGTCGCTCGACTTCGGCGAGCACCTGCGCGACCTGTCGCGAGAATTCGGCGCCGCGCGTATAGGGCACGACGCAGAAGGCGCAGAACTTGTCGCAGCCCTCCTGCACGGTGACGAAAGCCGAGACGCCGCGGGCCACGATCGCCGCCGGCTTCGGTGCCGGCAGGTGGCCGAACTTGTCTTCCGGCGGCAGCTCCGTATCGACGACGCGGCCGTGCTTCGCCTGGGCGAGCAGTTCCGGCAGGCGGTGATAGGTCTGCGGGCCGATGACGAGGTCGACGGCCGGCTGGCGGCGCTGGATCTCGGCGCCTTCCGCCTGCGCGACGCAGCCGGCGACGACCAGCGTGGTCTCGCGCCCTTCCGCTTTCCGCTCGCGCTTCAGCTCTCGCAGTTTGCCGAGCTCGGTATAGACCTTGTGTGCCGCCCGCTCGCGGATATGGCAGGTATTCAGCAGGATGAGGTCGGCGTCGTCAGGCGTTGCAGTCTCGACATAGCCCTGCTGGCCGAGGACGTCGGCCATGCGCTGGCCGTCGTAGACGTTCATCTGGCAGCCATAGGACTTGATGTGGACTTTCTTCATCAACGCTGATCCGGCCTCAACCGCGTCTCCTTATCCCAATCGCTTCGAGCATGGGAATCATATCGCCGCCAACAGTCGCCACGCAATAACCGGGCCGCAACACTCCGCAGCAGATGCGAATATCTGGCTCAGCCGCGTGACCGGCCGGTGACGGCCTCCTGGCGCGCCCGTCGGATCGAGATTTCGGCGAGGCGCGTCGCCTCTTTGCGCGAGAGCTTGCGACCCATCCGGATCGGTTCGCCCCAGGCGAGCTCGACGTCGATGGCGCCGGAATTGATCATCGCCTGCAAATGCGGCGCGAGTTCGGTATCGCCATACCAGGCTAGGGCCGAGCGTTCGGCCCGCCCGCCGCGCAGGCCATGAAAGCCGGTATAGGTGATGCAGAGCGGATAGACCGTGGTCTCGGACTCGTCCGCCCCGCGCACGGCTTCGTGAGCGGCGCCGAGCAAGGAAGAGCGCAGCGGTACGATGCGCGTGCCGTCGCCGGTCGTGCCCTCGGCGAAGAGCACCACCGACTGCCCGTCCTGGAGGCGCTTGCCCATCTCGCTGGCGACGCCGGCAGTGGCGCCGCGCCGCATCCGGTCGATGAAGACGGTGCGTTGCAGCGTCGAGAGCCAGCCTATCACCGGCCAGGTGGCGACCTCGGCCTTGGCGACGAAGGAGAGCGGCCCGGTCGTGCCGACGACGGGGATGTCGAGCCAGGAGATATGGTTGGCGACGATCAGCCCGCCGTCTCCGGGGCGGGGAGCCTCGCCGCGCGCAGTGATTCGCACGCCGAAGCTGCGGCAGACGAGCTTTTGGAACAGCCGGGTGAAATAGAAGGGCCGCCCGAAGCGCATCGCGACGAGCTGCGGCGGGATCAGGACGAGCGTGCCGAGGACGAGCAGCGCGAGCCGCGTCATGGCGCCGGGACGGAGGCCTTTCATGCTGGGCCGTTCATTCTCTGCGCTGGCGCTCCGCTAGCGCGCATTCCGTTCAACCGGAATCGGCTGAACGAAAGAATTCGCGCAAACTAAAATGCGGCACCGGCTATAATCGGGCTTTCCATGGGCGTCTACGCTGCGTGCCGCCCGTTCAGCCGAGATCGCGCCGCATCACCAGTGCGGCAACACGGCTGCCGTCGGGCTTGGGGTAATAACCCTCGCGTCGGCCCACAATCTCGAAGCCGAGCCGCTGATAGAGGCCGATCGCCGGCGTATTGCCCTCTTCGACCTCGAGGAAGAGCCGTGCCGCCCCGCGCGCCGCCAGCTGCGCGAGATGGGCGCAGAGCAGCGCCTGGCCGAGCCCGGACCGGCGCCGTCCGCCGGCGACGACGATGCTGAGGATCTCTGCCTCGTCGGCGGCGACGCGCGACAACACGAAGCCGCAGGGCTCGCCGGCGCTGCCGATGAACACGCCGTCCGCCATGATCGACGGGTCGGCGAGCAGGGCGGCGCATTCGCCAGGCTCCCACAATCGCGCGAAGCCGCCTTGGTGATGCAGGGCCGCGACCTGGCGGGCATGACGGACGTCGAGCGGGCCGGTGCGGCCGGTGCGGCCGGTCGCTGGTCGGCGCCTGAACAGAGATTGGAACCAGTCCATCGCCACTAGCGCCGTGGCAGCCGGGCGCGATCCTGCGGCGTCGTTTCCGGCGGCTTGAGATAGAGCGGGCGCGGCGGCGCGCTCTCGGGATCGGCGATCATGCCAAGCCGCGCCACCCAGGTTACGTCCGGCGCCTTGGCGTCGTCGACCACGAGCGCGTCGAGCCCGATCGCCCAGGCTTCGTTGGCGACGGCGAGCGCGGCCGAGCCGACCAGCGAGACCGGGCCGGCGCCGATGGCGCGGGCCGCGTCGCGATGGTTGACCTGGCGGACAGAGACGAGCTGCTTGCCCTGCGCGTTCATCGCCTGAAACCAGACCTGCCCGTGCTTGGCGTCGACCGCAGCGGCGACGACGCGCCCGCCCTCGCGGCCGATGAAGGGCGCGGCGCTGGCCGCCAGTGTCGAGATTCCGATCGCGGGGATGCCGGCGGCGAGCGCGATCGCGCGGGCGGCGCTGATGCCGACGCGCAAGCCGGTATAGCTGCCGGGACCGATGGTGACGGCGACGCGGTCGAGTGCGGAGAAGCCGCCTTCGGCTTTGGCCATCACGCGCTCGATCATCGGCATCAGCGCCTCGGCATGGCCGCGCTCCATCGCGGTCTGCTCGATCGCGAGGGGAGCGGGGTCACTGGTATCGAGCACGCAGGCCGAGCAGGCGCCGAGCGCGGTGTCTATCGCGAGGATGCGCATCAGAGCTTAGGTCCGGTCTGCGATGCGGACGGCGATCAAACCGCCTCGACCTCGCGCACCTGTGGCAGGAAATGCCGCAGTAGGTTCTGGATGCCGTGTTTCAGCGTCGCCGTCGAGGACGGGCAGCCCGAGCAGGAGCCCTTCATCGCGAGATAGACGGTGCCGTCCTTGAAGCCACGGAAGGTGATGTCACCGCCATCACCGGCGACGGCCGGGCGGATACGGGTCTCCAGCAGCTCCTTGATCGTGTCGACCGTCGCGGCGTCTTCCTCGGCGAAGAACTCGTCCTCGCTCTCGGCGAGCTCGTCGATCGGGCCGCTGTCGCTCATCAGCGGCGCGCCCGACATGTAATGTTCCATGATCGCGCCGAGGATGGCGGGCTTGAGATGCGGCCACTCGCCCTCGGCCTTGGTCACGGTGATGAAGTCCGAGCCGAAGAACACGGCCGAGACGCCCTTGACGCCGAACAGGCGGGTGGCGAGCGGCGAGCGCTCGGCCAGGGCTGGATCGCGCAATTCGATGGGGCCCTGCGGCGAGACGCTGCGGCCGGGCAGGAACTTCAAGGTGGCGGGGTTGGGCGTGGCTTCGGTCTGAATGAACATCGTTTTATCTCCGGCGCCGGCGGGTCAAGGCCGCCGTTCCTGTTCCCGATATAGGCCGGACGCTGGAATGATTCCAGCAGTCGTGACTTCAGCTCACGCCAGTGCGTCGATTTCCTCGTCGGCGAGATGGCCGGGCACGATCGCGACCGGGATCGGGAAGGTGCCGGCGCCCTTGCCGGCAAGCGCGCTGACCAGCGGACCCGGCCCGTCACGGCCGGTGCCGGCGGCGAGCACCAGCAGCGAGATGTCCTCGTCGGCCTCGATCAGCTTGACCATCTCGTCGGCCTTGATGCCGGTGCGCACGACTTTCTCGGGCTCCAGCCCGGCGAGCGAGCGCACGGCGGCGGCGGCGGCATCGATCAATTCCTGCGCCTCGGCTTCGGCATCGGCCTGGACCATGTCGCCGACGCCGAGCCAGGTCTCGTCAGCTGGTGGGGTCACCACGCCGAGCAGCACGATCGACGCGCCGAGGCGGGCGCAGCGTCGCGCCGCGAAGCGCACCGCCTTGGCGCATTCCTCGCTGTCGTCGACGACAGCGAGAAATTTCGGGCGATGGCCCGTCTCATAGGACCGCCGTCTCTTGACCATTGTCGTTGCCTGCCGCCGATTTCAGGACGTGCCATGGTGACAGGCGTCGCAAGGTCAGCGCAAGCCTCCCTCACGACGCCTGCCGGATCAGCGCCGGCGCACGAAGCCGGTGATGTCCTTGACATCGAGCATGATCGGCGCAGCGATCGCGGCGGCGCGGTCGGCGCCGTCGCTGAGGATACCGTCGATATGGCTGGGGTCGGCCAGCAGCCGGCGCATCTCCTCGGCGATCGGCGCGAGCTTGCCGACGGCGAGCTCGACCAGCGCCGCCTTGAAGCCGGAGAACTGGCTGCCGCCGAACTCAGCCAGCACCTGCGCCTTGGTCTCGCCGGAGAGGCCGGCATAGATCCCGACCAGGTTCTCGGCCTCAGGCCGGCCCTCCAGCCCCTTCTCCTCGGAGGGCAGCGCCTCCGGATCGGTCTTCGCCTTGCGGATCTTCTGGGCGATCATGTCGGCATCATCGGTCAGGTTGATGCGCGAGTAATCGGAAGGGTCCGACTTCGACATCTTCTTGGTGCCGTCGCGCAGGCTCATCACCCGCGGCGCCGGGCCCTGGATCATCGGCTCGGGCAACGGGAAGTAGCCGAGGTCGCCGGTGCCGACGCCGAGCTCGGCGATGCGTTCGGCGAAGTCGTTGTTGAACTTCTGGGCAATGTCGCGGGTGAGCTCGAGATGCTGCTTCTGGTCCTCGCCGACCGGGACATGCGTCGCCTTGTAGAGCAGGATGTCGGCCGCCATCAGCACGGGATAGTCGTAGAGCCCGACCGAGGCGTTCTCGCGATCCTTGCCCGCTTTCTCCTTGAACTGGGTCATGCGGTTGAGCCAGCCGAGGCGCGCGATCGTATTGAATACCCAGGCGAGCTCGGCATGGCCGGAGACCTGGCTCTGGTTGAAGATGATGCTCTTCTTCGGATCGACGCCGGCGGCGATATAGGCGGCGGCGACCTCGCGCGTGGCGCGGGTCAGCTCGGCCGGGCCGCCCCAGACGTCGAGCCCCTGCGTGATCGCGTGCATGTCGACGACGCAGTAGATGCAGTCATGGGTCTTCTGCATCGCGACCCAGTTCACCAGCGCGCCGAGATAGTTGCCGAGATGGAGCGTCGAGGTCGGCTGCATGCCGGAGAAGACGCGGGGAGAGAAAGCGGCCATGGGGCGCTCCGTCGTCAGGGCGAAAAAAGTCTTGAGTCGGGGGTCGATCCGCTCAGGAACGCGGCGTTCTGACGGAAGCGCCGCGAAGGCGCAAGAGCCGCGGCGGCAAGACCACGTCGAAGGCGCCGAGCAGGAAGCCGGCGAGAGCGTAAATCGCAGCGCCAGCGCAGCACAGGAGCATCAGCGCGCAGGCGCGCCGCAATGCCGGCTCGCCGGGGTCCAGCGCAGGAAGGAACAGTCCGATCGAGGCATTCAGCGCCAGCACCATGAGCGCGGCGGCGGAGAGGATGGCGAGGACGAGTTTGACATCCGCCCAGCGCGGCCGCCACAGCCCGGTTCGCAGGAGATCGATTGCGAGCAGCCCGGCTTGGACGATGAAGGCGAGACTCGCCGCCAGAGCGCCGATCATCGCCGCGTCGCGCCAGCCGAGCAGGGCATAGCCGGCGAGTGCCGCGACGGCGACCGCCGCGAGGCCGGCCATCAACGGCAAGCGCGGCTGCCGCCGCACGAAATAGACCTGCCCGAAGACCTTGGCGGCGAGCGCGAAGGGTAGGCCGCAGGCGAAGGCCGCCAGAGCGCCGGCGGTACGCACGCGATCGGCCGCGTTGAACTGCCCGTTCTCGAACAGCACCGAGACGATCGGCTCCGCGAGTACGAACAGTGCCGCAGTGGCCGGGATCGCCAGCGCCAGGCCGAGCGCCAGTGCCCGGCCGAGCAAGGCGTCGTGATCCGCCTGCGATATCTCGCCCGCCATGGCCGAGAGCACGACCGTGCCCATGGCGACGCCGAAAAAGGAGAGCGGCAGCTGGAAGACGCGGTCGGCATAGTACAGCGCCGAGACCGAGCCTGGCTCGGTCGAGGCGATCTGCGTCGAGATCAGCAGGACGAGCTGCGCGGCCGAGGCGGCGAGCAAGGTCGCCCCGCCTGTCCGGACCAGCCGCGTCATGTCCGGCGACCAGCGCAGACTGAAGCGCGGCAGGCCGGCGGGGATGTTTGTGAGCGCAGAGAGCATCAGCAGCAGATGCAGCAGGCCGGCCGCGCTCATGGCCAAGGTCAGCTCGCCAGCGCCCTCCTCGGGCTCCTCGCCTGTCCCGATAGCAATCATCAGGACAAGAATCAGGATGAGATTGGTAACTGCCGGCGCAAGCGCTGCCATGACGAAGCGGCGCTCGGCATTGAGGAGGGCGGCGAAGAGGGATGCCAGAGTGGTCAGAGCCACGAATGGCAGCATCCAGCGCAGGAATATCGTCGCGAGCTTGAGCGTTGTTGGCTCGTCGGCGAATCCCCCTGCTATGGCCAGAATCAGCCATGGCGTGAAAATCTCGCCAAGTCCGATCAAGACAACGAGCAGCAGGCAGAATTGGGCGCTGGCCTGACCAGCGAAGCGCAGCGCCGCCTCGTCGCCACGGTCAGACTTCACGGCGAGATAGAGCGGGACGAAGGGCGCGTTCAGCCCGCCCTCGCCGAGTACGCGCCGGACGAGGTTCGGCAGCCTCAGCGCTGCGAGGAAAGCATCCGCCACCGGCCCGGTCCCGAGCAGACGGGCGATCAGCACGTCACGGGCGAAGCCGAGCAGGCGCGACAGGATCGTCGCCGCGCCGACGATCAGGGAATCGCGGGCGAGGCGGGAGGAAGGGGGCTCTGCCTCGCCCGGAGTGTTCACAGAATGAACCGGCTGAGATCCGCATTTTTGGCGAGGTCGCCGATGCGTGCTTCGACATAGGCCGCATCGATCGTCACGCTCTCGCCGCCGCGATCGGTCGCGGTGAAGGAAATCTCGTCGAGGATGCGTTCGATCACCGTCTGGAGCCGGCGGGCGCCGATGTTCTCGACCGTCGAATTGACCTCGACCGCGATGCGCGCGATTGCCGCGACCGCGTCTGCCGTGAACTCGATCGTGACCTGCTCGGTCGCCAGCATCGCCACCGACTGCTTGATCAGGCTGGCTTCGGTGTCGGTCAGGATGCGCTTGAAATCCTCGACGTCGAGCGACGAGAGCTCGACCCGGATCGGCAGGCGCCCCTGCAGTTCCGGCAGCAGGTCGGATGGCTTCGAGACGTGGAAGGCGCCGGACGCGATGAACAGGATGTGGTCGCTCTTCACCGGCCCGTGCTTGGTCGCGACCGTGGTGCCCTCGATCAGCGGCAGCAGGTCGCGCTGCACGCCCTCACGCGAGACGTCGGCGCCGCCGCGGCCCTCGCGAGCGCAGATCTTGTCGATCTCGTCGAGGAAGACGATGCCGCTGTCCTCGACCTCGCGGATCGCCGCCTGGACGATCGCGTCCTGGTCGATCAGCTTGTCGCTCTCCTCGGCGAGCAGCGGGCCATAGGCGTCCTTGACCAGGACGCGCCGGGGCTTGCCCTTCTGGCCAAAAGCCTTGCCGAACATGTCGGAGAGGTTGATCGCGCCGATCGAGGCGCCCGGCATGCCAGGCACTTCGAACATTGGCTGGGTCGAACCGCCGGATGCGACCTCGATCTCGATCTCCTTGTCGTCGAGCTCGTTGGCGCGCAGCTTGCGCCGGAAGGAATCGCGCGTGGTCGCACTTGCGGTAGCGCCGACCAGCGCGTCGAGCACGCGCTCCTCGGCGGCGACATGCGCCTTGGCCTCGACATCCTTGCGCCGGCTCTCGCGGACGAGGCCGATCGCGACCTCGACCAGGTCGCGCACGATCGATTCGACGTCGCGGCCGACATAGCCGACCTCGGTGAACTTGGTTGCCTCGACCTTGAGGAAGGGCGCATTCGCCAGCTTGGCGAGGCGGCGGGCGATCTCGGTCTTGCCGCAGCCGGTCGGCCCGATCATCAGGATGTTCTTGGGCGCGACCTCCTCGCGCAGCGGCCCTTGCAGCTGCTGCCGGCGCCAGCGGTTGCGCAGCGCGATCGCGACGGCGCGCTTGGCGTCCTTCTGGCCAACGATGAAGCGGTCGAGCTCGGAGACGATCTCGCGGGGGGAAAACGACGTCATCAAACAGGTTCCTGGATCATGATCAGCGCGGGACCGTCGCCGGTCTCGCGGATGTCGAGGGCCGTGAAGCCGGCCTTCTCATAAGCACGGATCGCGGCGAGGTTCTCCGGATCGGGGTCGATCACCACCCGCGGCGCGCCCTGAGCCAGCAGGTGCCGGGTGAAGGCGCCGATGAAGCGGGCGCCATGGCCCTGGCCGAGCATGTCGGCCTCGCCGATGAACTGGTCGATGCCGCGCGTGCCGGCGGGCTGGTCCTGCAGCGGGTAATCCGGCCAGAAGGAGGGATCCCAGCTCTGCTGATGGGCGAAGGGTCGCCCGTCATGGCTGACGATCAGCGCCTCCATGCTGGGATCGCCGAAGATGCGCGCGATCTCGGCGAGCTCCTCATCGGGGTCTCCCCACCAGCGCCGGACATGGTCCTGTTCGAGCCAGCGCGCCAGCATCGGGAAATCGTCTGGTGTCGCGGGGGCGAAGGCATAGCCGTCAGCGACGAAATTCATGCGGTCTCCAGGCTTTCGATGACGAGGGAATGATTGGTGTAGACGCAGATGTCGCCGGCGATCTTCATCGCCTTGCGCACGATGACCTCGGCATCGGCCTCGCCGTCGACCAAAGCGCGGGCCGCGGCGAGCGCGTAGTTGCCGCCGGAGCCGATCGCCATCACCGAACCGTGCTCGGAGGGCTCGGGCTCGAGCACGTCGCCGGTGCCGGAGATCAGCAGCGAAACGTCCTTGTCGGCGACAAGCAGCATCGCTTCGAGCCGGCGCAGATAGCGGTCGGTGCGCCAGTCCTTGGCGAGCTCGACGCAGGCGCGCAGCAATTGCGTCGGGAACTGCTCCAGCTTGGCTTCGAGCCGCTCGAACAGGGTGAAGGCGTCGGCGGTCGCGCCGGCGAAGCCGGCGATCACCGCGCCCTTGGCGAGGCGGCGCACCTTCTTGGCATTACCCTTCATGATCGTCGGGCCGAGCGAGACCTGGCCGTCGCCGCCGATCACAACCCGGCCGCCCTTGCGCACCATCAGGATGGTGGTCGCGTGCATCAATGGGGCGTTGCCGGAATTATCCATTGCATGGTCTTTCACTGTCATCGTCACGAAGGCAGATGTAGGGCTTTTCCGGCCGGGCACAATCGCGAGGTGGCATGTGCGGTCTCGCGCTGCTAAAGCACCGCTCGGTTGGATCAAGGGATTTTGCCGATGCGTTCGGGCGAAGTGAAGCGCCGCACCAATGAGACCGATATCGCGGTCAAGCTCGTGCTCGACGGCACGGGCAAGGCCGAGATTGCGACTGGCGTCGGCTTCTTCGACCATATGCTCGACCTCTTCGCCCGCCATTCGCTGATCGACACTACGGTCAGAGTGAAGGGCGACACCCATATCGACGATCACCACTCGGTCGAGGATGCCGGCATCGCGCTCGGCGAGGCCTTGAAGCAGGCGCTCGGCGACAAGAAGGGCATCCGCCGCTATGCCGATGTCCACCTGCCGATGGACGAGACGCTGACCCGCGTCG
>JAESGM010000405.1_pt1 | contig 40088 bp, 43 predicted proteins | sample 9269721 | NCBI WGS metagenome assembly JAESGM01 (sample SAMN15720920, study PRJNA650825) | algae metagenome | isolation source: Komarekiella atlantica HA4396-MV6 and co-occurring heterotrophs from... | place: USA: Theobald House, Kauai, HI | collected 2009-07-29
GCAACCTCGCCCGGCTGACGCATGCGCCAAAAATCACGCTGATCTACGAATCCGGCACGCTCTCGACGCGGCCCTCCGTGCTGCCGCTCTCGATCGGCGACGGCGAGCTTTGCGACACCGCGCTGACTACCGTCTCGGTGCCGGAGATGTTCCGCTACTGGCTGCAGGGCGGGCGCATCACCATCGGCTTCCTCGGCGGGGCGCAGATCGACCGCTTCGCCAATCTCAACACCACCGTCGTCGGCCCCTATGACTCGCCGAAGGTGCGCCTGCCGGGCGGCGGCGGTGCGCCCGAGATCGCCAGCAACTGCCAGCAGATCTTCATCACCATGGCGATGGGCGCGCGCGCCTTCGTCGAGACACTGCCTTTCATCACCTCCTTCGGCCATGGCGCGGGCAAGGGCGACCGCGAGCGGCTGGGCCTCACGACCAAGGGCCCGACCAGGGTGATGACCGATCTCTGCGTCATGGAGCCCGATCCGGAGACGGCCGAACTCACCGTGACCTCGCTGCATCCCGGCGTGATGCGCGAGCAGGTTCAGGCGGGGTGCGGCTGGCCCTTGCGTTTCGCGGCCTCGGTGGCCGAGACTCCGGCCGCGACCGAGCAGGAACTGGGCGTGCTGCGCGATCTGCATGCGCGCACGCGCCAAGCCCATGGAGTGGCGGCATGAGCCTGATCTATCCGCTGGACGGCTTGAAGGCGCATCCGGCCAACGCCTCGTCCGAATACAAATCGACGCTGAAGCGCGCGCCGTCGCAGCCGCCGATCCTGCTGCCGCACACGCTGTCGGAGACGACCGGACCCGTCTTCGGCCATGTCGCGGTCAGCGAAACCGACATGGACCTGACGCGCCAGCATGCGGGCGAGCCGATCGGCGAGCGCATCATCGTCACCGGCCGGGTGCTCGACGAGGACGGTCGCCCGGTGCCTCATACGCTGGTCGAGATCTGGCAGGCCAATTCGACGGGCCGCTACGTCCATGTCCGCGACCAGCACCCGGCCCCGCTCGATCCGAATTTCACCGGCGCCGGCCGCGCGCTGACCGATGCCGACGGGCGCTACCGCTTCGTGACGATCAAGCCCGGCGCCTATCCCTGGCGCAACCACTACAATGCCTGGCGGCCGGCCCATATCCACTTCTCGCTGTTTGGGCCGAGCTTCCTCTCGCGCGTCATCACCCAGATGTATTTCCCGGGCGACCCGCTGTTCAAATACGACCCGATCTTCCAGTCGATCACCGACGAACGGGCCCGCGAGCGGCTGGTCTCCCGCTTCGACATCGACACCACCGAGGATCACTGGGCGCTGGCCTACCAGTTCGACATCGTCCTGCGCGGGCGCGAGGCGACGCCGGTGGAGGAGCCGCATGAGCACTGAAACCAAGCCCGGACTCACCCCCTCGCAGACGATCGGGCCCTTCTTCGCCTATGGGCTGACGCCGCGCGCCTATGGCGGGCAGGAGCTCTTCACGGAGCAGCTTGCCCCCGAGGGCATGGCCGGCGAGCGCATCCGCATCGAAGGCGCGGTCCATGACGGCGACGGCGCGGCCGTGGGCGACGCCATGATCGAGATCTGGCAGGCCGACCCTCAGGGGCGCTTCAACGCCGCCGGCAATGCCGGCTTCACCGGCTTCGGCCGCTGCGAGACGAGCGCCGATGGCGCGTACTTTTTCGAGACGGTGCGCCCCGGCGCGTTGCCGGGCCCGAATGGGGCGACGCAGGCGCCCCATCTCTGCGTCTCGGTCTTCGCGCGCGGCGTCCTGACCCGGCTGATGACGCGGATCTACTTTTCCGACGAGGCTTCCAATGCGTCCGACCCCGTGCTCGCGGTGGTTCCGCCCGAGCGCCGCGACACGCTGATCGCAAAGCGTGGACGAGACGGCGTCTTCCGGCTCGACATCCGGCTGCAGGGCGACGGCGAGACGGTCTTCTTCGAGGCGTGAGCGGTTTTCCGTCATTGCGAGCGTAGCGAAGCAATCCAAAGCTGCGCGCTCGACGTCTCCCTGGATTGCTTCGCTACGCTCGCAATGACGACAAAGACCATCTAAGGCTCGAGAGCTTGCCGCCGGAGCCTGACGATGTCCCAACCCCTGATCGCGCTCGACTGGGGCACCACCCGCGCCCGCGCTTTCCTGATCGGCGCGGATGGCGCGGTCCTCGACCGGCGCAGCGCCGACCGGGGCATCCAGTCCGTGCCGGAGGGCGGTTTTCCTGCCGCTTTTGACGCCATCGCCGGGGACTTTCGCCGCGCGCGGCCCGATGCGGCCATCGTCCTCGCCGGGATGGTCGGCAGCCGCAATGGCTGGGTCGAGGCGCCCTATGTGGCCTGCCCCGCGACGCCGGAGGCGATTGCGACGGCCGCCATGCCGGTTAAGCTGGCGGACGGCGCACAGGCGCTGATCCTTCCCGGCCTCTCCTGCGACGATGGCGCGTTCGACGTAATGCGCGGCGAGGAGACGCTGATCCTGGGCCTGGGCCTAGAAGACGGCCTTACCTGCCTGCCCGGCACGCATTCCAAATGGGCCGTGGTCGAAAGCGGGCGCATCGCCCGCTTCGCCAGTTTCATGACCGGCGAGGTCTATGGCCTGCTGCGTCAGAACTCGATCCTGTCGCGGCTGGCGGCCGAGCCGGCCGGCAGCGACGCGACGGATGGCGCGCGGCTCGGCTTCGCTGCGGCAGGCCGGGCGGGCGGCCTGCTCAATGCGGCCTTCGCGGCGCGCACCGAGGTTCTGGCCGGACGCATGGCTCCGGGCTGCGTCGGTCCCTTTCTATCGGCGCTGCTGGTCGGGCAGGAGATCGCCGGGGCAACGGCCCTGTTCGGACGGCCGCCGCTGATCCATCTCGTCGCGGACGGCGTGATGGCGCAGAGCTATGGCGCAGGGCTCGGCGCGGCCGGGCTCGCCTACCAGACCACGACCCCGGAAGCCGCCTTCGTCGCGGGCGTCAGCCGGATGGCCGGCGGGCTTGAGCGATGATCGTGGTCTTCGGCTCGCTCAATGTCGATCTGGTCACGCCCGTCGCGATGCTGCCCAAGGCCGGCGAAACCGTGATGGGACCCGGTTACGCGTTGCATCCCGGCGGCAAGGGCGCGAACCAGGCGCTGGCGGCCCGACGCGCCGGCGCCGAGGTCGCCCTCGTCGGCGCGGTCGGGCGCGACGGCTTCGCCGAGATCGCCCTGTCGCTGCTGGCGCGGGACGGCGTCGACCTTCGCCATGTCGCCCGGCTCGACGCCCCGACCGGCGCTGCCTTCATCGCGGTGGACGAAGCCGGCGCGAACCAGATCGTGGTCGCGGCCGGCGCGAATGCGCGGGCCAGCGCCGCCGCGCTGTCTGCCCTGACGCTCGGCGAGGACGACATCCTGCTGCTACAGCGCGAGGTTCCCGAGGAAGAATGCCTCATCGCCGCCCGCGCCATGAAACGGGCCGGCGGCCGGGTCATCCTCAATCTTGCGCCGGCGGGTCCGCCGTCCGGCGACCTCCTCGCCTGCCTCGACATCCTGATCGTCAACGAGCATGAGGCGCTGGTGCTGGCGCGGGCGCTCGGCTGGCCGGCGCTGGAGCCGGATGAGTTCGCCAGACGCATCGACGCGCAGTTCCACATCGCCTGCATCGTCACGCTCGGCGCTGACGGGGTGGTCGGCTGGCATGGCGGCGTGCGCCGGCGGCTGGAGGCTCCAAACGTCGCGGTCGTCGACACGGTTGCGGCCGGCGACAGTTTTTGCGGCGCGTTCGCGGCGGCGCTGGCGGCGGGCTATGGCTTTTCTGGCGCGCTGCAGCGCGGGCTGGCGGCCGGCTCGCTCGCCTGCACGATCGCGGGAGCGCAGCCCAGCGTGCCGCGCCGCGAGGCGATCGAGCACCTGGTCGGCGCGACGTTCCTCTGAACGAGCCGTTAAGGCTTCCGGCGCGAAAGCCCTGCGAAACAAGCAATTATCCGCAATTCCGGGCTTCCGTTTCATGCTTCGTCAGCATCTGCGCCGCCATCGTCGCAAGCGACAGAGGCAGGCGGGGCCGGCGAGATGGGACAGAGTCCGTTGCGATGGGCGCTTGGCGTGGCGGCCGCCGTCACGCTCGCCGCGGCGTATCACGGCGACAGGATCGCCGGGATCTTCAGCGGGGATGCGCCGAACCTGGCGACGGTGCGCGCGCCCAATCCGCCTCCCGTCCCCGCTGCCGCGCGCCCGGCGGGCCGGCCGACGCTGACTGTCGCCGCCGATTATCGCGGCCATTACGTCGTGCATCCCTCGATCGACAATTATCGCATCAGGATGCTGGTCGACACCGGCGCCAGCTTCGTCGCGCTGACGGCGGCCGACGCCCGCGCGCTCGGCATCAAGCTCTCTTCGAGCGACTACAAGATCGCGCTCAACACCGCCAACGGCGTGGTCAGGGGCGCGCGCGTCAATCTGCGCGAGGTCCGGCTCGGGGAGATTCTGGTCCGCAATGTCGAGGCCGTGGTGCTGCCCGCCGGCGCGCTTTCGATGAGCCTGCTCGGGACCTCCTTCCTCGGCAAGCTGCAGGGCTACGAGGTCCAGACCGGCCGCATGGTGCTGCGCGGCTGATCGGCGGCAAGCGTTCCCAAGGCAAGCGTTCCCAAGGCAAGCGCTATCGGTTAAGCGAGAACGGCGTCGCCGCGCTGGCGTCGCCACGAGGCCGCATTGCTCGCGCAGGACGGCCGTCTCGCCACGCAAGATCGACTCTTGCAAGACCGTCGATGGATGCCCCGATGTTCCCCAAGCCGCTGCCCGAACTCTTCCCCAATACGTTCGACTACGAATCCCTGCCGATGGTGAAGCCGACCGGCTTCCGCGAATACGATGCGCGGTGGTTCTTCGGCGAGGAGCTCAACCTGATGGGCGTGCAGGCCGTCGGCATGGGGCTCGGCACGCTGATCCGACGCATGGGCATCGAACCCGAGATCGTCACGGGGCATGATTTCCGGGGCTATTCCTCCGCGATCAAGATGGCGCTGGTCACCGGCCTGATGGCGGCGGGCTGCAAGGTCCACGATATCGGGCTCGCCATGTCGCCGATGGCCTATTTCGCGCAGTTTTCGCTCGATGTGCCTTGCGTCGCCATGGTCACCGCGTCGCATAACGACAATGGCTGGACCGGCATCAAGATGGGCGCGCAGCGGCCCGTCACCTTCGGTCCGGACGAGATGGGGCAATTGCGCGACATCGTGCTCGCCGGCGATTTCGAGCTGCCCGGCGGCGGCTCCTATCATTTCGTGCCGGACTTCCCGGCGGTCTACTTCAAGGACCTGACCAGCCGGCCGAAGATCATGCGCAAGCTCAAGGTCATCGCCGCCTGCGGCAACGGCACGGCCGGCGCGTTCGCGCCGAAGATCCTCGAGGCGCTGGGCTGCGAGGTGATCCCGATGGACGCCGAGCTCGACCATACCTTCCCGCGCTACAATCCCAACCCCGAAGACATGAAGATGCTGCACGCCATGGCCGACGCCGTGAAGGAGCATGGCGCGGATGTCGCGCTCGGCTTCGACGGGGACGGCGACCGCTGCGGCGTCGTCGACAACCACGGCGAGGAAATCTTCGCCGACAAGATCGGCGTCATGCTGGCGCGCGACCTCGGACGCCTGCATCCCGGCGCGCAATTCGTCGTCGACGTCAAGTCGACCGGCCTGTTCGACACCGACCCGGAGCTGCAGCGGCTCGGCGTCAGGACCGACTACTGGAAGACCGGCCATTCCTACATCAAGCGCCGCGTCCGCGACCTGAACGCGCTCGCCGGCTTCGAGAAATCCGGGCATTTCTTCTTCAACGCGCCGGTCGGGCGCGGCTATGACGACGGCGTCGTGACCGCCATCGCGATCATCGACATGCTCGACCGCAATCCGGACAAGTCGATGGCCGAGCTCTACGCCGCCGTGCCGAAGACCTGGGGCACGCCGACCATGGCGGCCAAATGCGCCGACGAGATCAAGTACCAGGTCTCCGACCGCGTCACCAAGGCGGTCGAGGCGATGCAGGCGAAGGGCGACAGCTTCGCCGGCCAGCCGATCCGCTCGGTCGTCACCGTCAACGGCGTGCGCGTGACGACGCAGGACGGAAGCTGGGCGCTGGTGCGCGCCTCCTCGAACAAGCCCGAGCTGGTCGTGGTCTGCGAGAGCCCGGTCTCGGAGGCGCGGATGCGCGAGATGTTTTCCGCGATCGACGGCTTGCTGCGCGCGCATCCGGAAGTCGGCGCCTACAACCAGACGATCTGATCGGCAGACGGGAAGGCAGCGGGCTTCAGAAGCCCGGGCACATCGGCGTGGTGGGCGGGGTATCGGCGCGATCGACCTGCTCGATTTTTCCCGTGCCGCCGATCTTGCCGTTGCGCGGGCGCATGTAGATCGGCCTGTCGCCGATCCGGATCGTTCCGGTGATCAGGTAGCCGACCGCCGGCTGGAACTCATACGACGCCTTGGCCATGACCAGCGAGGTGTTGGGCACGACGAGGTCGGCCGGCAGGGTCACGTTCGAGCCGCGCGCCGGCGCGGTCGCGTTGCGCTGTGCGCTCCAGCATATCTTGGCCACGCCCGCGGCGTCGATCACGACGCTGGCGATCACCATCTGCGCGGGCGCCGACGGAAACGGCGTCATCATCGCCAGGGCGGCGTCGAAGACGGTCTCGATATCGGCCGGGGAAATGGCGCTGTACTGGGCGGTCAGGTCGGCGAGCGTGCGGTTGAGATGGGTTACCTTGCGGTTGGCCATGACGCCCTGGGCCACCTCGGCCACGCCGAAATAGACCGCCAGCATCGCCGGCAGGATCATGGCGAACTCGACGGCCGCGACGCCGCGGCGGTCGCCGACGACGCGCCTGATCTGGCGACGCAGCGCCGCCCGGTTGCGGCGGGGCGAGAAGGCCCGGCGGAGCTTGACCCAGATCATGTCGCAGGCACCACGAACGGTTCGTTCTTGAAGGTGGTCGAGGCGACCAGCGCGCGCTTGCCGGGGCCGATATTGGCCAGGGCCGTGCTCCACGGCGTGAACATCAGATTGTATTCCAGCACGGCGCGGACGACGACGATCTGGCCGGGGCCGGTCTGCGTGTAGCCGAAGCCGTTGGTGTTCAGCGTCCCGCCGCTGACCGGATTGGAGCCGGAACTGCCCGATTGCGCGCCCGAGAACGAGGCGTAGCTGCGGACGTCGATCGTGACCTTGGTGCAATCGACCAGAGCCGACGCCTGGGCGCAGACGGCGTTCCTGAAGGCGGTGGTGTTGGCGCCCGCCCCATTGGCCGCGGGATAGGCTGTCAGCGCCTGCCCGGTGAGGACCGGGCGCGAGGCCTGCGTCACCGCGTCCTCGAGGATCTGGCTGGTCCAGAACATCAGCGCGGTTTCGAGGATCGCGAGCAGCAGGGCCAGGAACGGCGTCACCAGCATGGCGAATTCGACGGCCGTCGCGCCGTCCTGGTTCCGGCGGAACCGGCGGATCAGGCCGCGCGGCGGCGGGGCGGAGGGCGGGTTCCCAAATGGCGGCTGATGGTCGCTCATGCGCGTCGGGCGTCCGGTTCTTCAGGTTTTGCGCCTGCAAACCTAGGCGAAAACACTTGCCGATCCGTTATGGGCCAACCGGGCGGGCGCGCGACGCCGTTAGCGGATCGTTCACCCTCAGGCGGGCGGATCAGCGCGTCGCGCCGGTGGCGGCCGCGTTGCGGCTGCTCGCCTGCGCGCCGACCTGGCCGAAATACTGCTGGGCGTCGCCGAGCCGCACGGTGGGCTGGCAGGACGGCGTGCAGGAATAGCTCTCCCGGTCGAGGCCGCGCTGGACGGTCAGGACCGAATCGGAGCCCGCGCCCACGCGCACGAGCGATTCCGCCAGCAGCCCGCCGGCGGCGTCGAGCGCGATCAGGTTGGTGACGCCGAAGCTCTTGCCGGTCACCACCATCACGCCGTTCTTCTGCACCGAGACATCGGCGATGCCGGGATTGCCGACGATCACGGTCTGGGCCTTCTCGGGCAAGCGCACGACCTTGGCGTGATCGACCATCACCACCACGGTTTCGGGCGCGCCGGGCTGCGGGGCCGCGGCCGCCATGCCGGCTCCGGCGCTCCAGGCGAGCCCCGCGAGCAACCAGATCGAGACGCCATGACGCCGATTGCGCCGAGGCGACCGCGACCCTGCAGGATGCGAATGAGCGGACATGGCCAAAGCCCCAAGATGTGTTGCGCCTGCATGAAAGCGCAGAATGATGAATCAATCCCTAACCGGCCGCAGCGCAGGGCTTTGGTCATCAAGCAGTCCAAGGCCTGCCAGGCCTCGATGCAGCTCCGGACGATACCGATGCAGCGCTTTGGCGACCTTGCGGCAGTTAATGATCTTGTCTGACGCCAAATACTATTTTTTCTCATCGAGATATTGTTGTCTCGTTCCCTCGATAGATGCATGAAATCTTATCAATTCAGCGTTAACCATCCGATGCACGTTTCGAGAATTCAGCGAATTCTTCGATTCGTTTAAGAGATCGGCAAGGGGCGCGGGGTAATGTCGGGTTGTCGCTGACCGAAGCCGTCGAGAGCGAAGGCAGCCGTCAAACCGTGGTGTAACAAGGAGTTCTCCCATGACCAATGTCTTCGCCCGTTTCGTCAAGGACGAGTCCGGCGCTACCGCCATCGAATACGGCCTGATCGCCGCCCTCGTCGCCGTGATCTGCATCACCGGCCTGACCACGCTCGGCACCAAGCTGACCGCGCTGTTCTCCGGCGTCGCCGGCAAGCTCGTCGCCCCGACGTGATCCAAGAAAGGCAGAAGCGATGAACGCGACACTCAACCGTTTCTTCAAGGACGAATCCGGCGCTACCGCCATCGAGTACGGTCTGATTGCCGCCCTCGTCGCCGTGATCTGCATCACCGGCCTGACCACGCTCGGCACCAAGCTGACCGATCTGTTCTCCGGCGTCGCCGGCAAGCTCGTCGCTCCGACGTGAGCCTGGCGCTTCCGGCCTGAGGGCCGCTGCTTCAGGAACGCCCCGGCCTCGCCGGGGCGTTTCGCTTTGAGGACTGAGGATTGCGCCGACCCCGGTAAGGCTTTGGTCAGCCCTGCCGGCGATGATGCGGCGTAAAGTCGAGGATCGTCCGATGTCGGTTTCGCTGATCGCCCTGCTCGTCGTGTTCCCGGCCGCGATGGCCTATGCCGCCGCGAGCGACCTCGTCTCGATGACGATCTCCAACCGGCTCTGCCTCCTCCTGATCGTGACCTTCGGACTGTGCGCCTTTCTGCTCGGCCTCACCTGGTCTCAGATCGGCTGGCATCTCGCCGCCGGCGGCGTCGTCCTCGTGGTCTGCTTCGGGCTGTTCGCGGCAGGCTGGATCGGCGGCGGCGACGCCAAGCTCGCGGCCGCGACCGCGCTCTGGTTCGGCTTCGAGCAGCTCATGCCCTATATGCTGCTCGCCGCGATCGGCGGCGGCGTCCTCACCCTCGCCATCGTGCAGTTGCGGGCCGGGCCGCTGCCGGCGGTCGCCTCGAACTGGCCCTGGCTGCGCCGCCTGCATGCGGCCAACGAGGGCGTGCCCTACGGCATCGCGCTCGCCTTCTCGGCGCTCTTCATCCTGCCCGACACGGCGCTCTGGAAGGCCGCCATCGGCGTGTGAGACGCGCAGGCCCGACCGGCCGACCGCGAAAAAAAGATACGTCCGATTAACCATAAGTTGACGATTTCGACCGCAGCATCCTCGCAGAACGCCAACCGTGCTTGGCCGAGGGTCTGTCGCAATGAGTCCCGCCCGCATCATCATTCTGGTCGTCGCGGTCGTCGCCGGTCTCGGCGCGGCCATGCTGATCCAGCAGCCGACGCAGACGCCGGCCCCGGCCGCCCGCATCGAGGCGGCGCCGACCGTGCCCGTGCTCGTGGCGTCAGCCGACATCCCCGTCGGCAACACGGTCTCCGCCGCCGACATGCGCTGGCTCGACTGGCCGCTCGCCAGCGTGCCGGCCGGCGTCGTCCGCAAGGACGAAAGCCCCGAGGCCGAGACCGAACTCGCCGGCCAGGTTGTGCGCTATGGCATTCTCGCCGCAGAGCCGATGCGCCGCGAGAAGCTGATCAAGACCGACGGCACGGGCTTCCTCTCGGCGGTGCTGCCGGCGGGCATGCGCGCCGTCGCGATCTCCACCGACAGCCGCGGGGCCAACACGGCCGGCGGCTTCATCCTGCCCAATGACCGCGTCGACGTAATCGTCACCGTCAAGGGCCCCTCGGTCGAGGGCGCGGGCGACGCCTTCCTGAGCGACACGATCCTGCGGAACCTGCGCGTGCTGGCGATCGGCCAGAACGTTCAGGAGCGCAATGGCGAGAAGGTCGTGATCGGCGAGACCGCGACGCTCGAAGTCGAACCGGGCCAGGCGGAAACGCTGTTCCGGGCCCAGAAGATGGGCACCCTGTCGCTCTCGCTCCGCAGCCTCAAGGATGCGGGGCAGGTCGCGGCGGGCCCGGCGGCCGAAGGCGCGATGACCATCGTCAAATATGGCGTCACCTCGAGGAGTGCGAACCAGTGAGCCGCGACCGCATCGCCCTCTGCGCCATCCTCGCCCTGAGCCTTTCGGGCGCGGCGAGCGCCCAGCCCGCCGGCCCGGCCCCGGTCCTGAACGTCGGGGCGAGCGAGCATGCGATATCGCGCAAGCTCGATCTCTCGATCGGGCGGTCGCTGATCGTCGAATTGCCGCGCGACGCCAAGGAAGTCTTCGTCGCCAATCCCAAGGTCGCCAACGCGGTCGTCCGCTCGGCGCGCAAGCTCTTCATCATCGGCATCGCCGACGGCTCGACCTCTATCTTCGTGATCGACGCGGAGGGCCGCCAGATCTCGGCGCTGGAGATCGAGGTCGGCCGCGATCTCAACGTGCTGCGCCAGACGCTGCGCAGCGCGATGCCGCGCGCCCAGATCGAGGTCCGGGCCGCGGGCACCTCGATCCTGCTCGTCGGCAGCGTCGCCAACGCCTCCGAGGCGTCGCAGGCCCTCGACATCGCCAACGCCTTCGTCGGAACGACAAGCGGCCTGTTCACCTCGAGCAAGGGCGCGGTGATCAACTCGCTGTCCATCCGCGGCCGCGACCAGGTCATGGTCAAGGTCGTGGTCTCGGAGGTCTCGCGCAAGGCGATCAAGCAGCTCGGCATCAACTCGACCGGCGAATGGCGGCTCGGCAATTTCTCGGTCACGCCATCGATCGACAATCCGCTCCCGCTCTCGCCGCAGGCGCTTTCGGCGACCGCGATCAGCGCCGGCATCGGCAACTCGACCAACTTCACGCTCCGGGCGCTGGAGCGCGCCGGTCTTTCCCGCGTGCTGGCCGAGCCGACTGTGACTGCGGTCTCGGGCGAAAGCGCCAAGTTCACCGCCGGCGGCGAAGTCCCCATCCCCAGCGGTTACACCTGTTCGGTTGGTGTAGGCTGCACCCTGGGCATCCAGTACCGTCCGGTCGGCGTCTCGCTGAACTTCACGCCGATCGTGCTGTCGGACAACAAGATCAGCATGCGCATCGCCACCGAAGTGACGGAACTCGACTTCGAGAACCAGCTGCGGTTGTCCACCGGCACCATCAATGGCTCGTCAAGCGGTCAGGAAGCGGTCAATGCACCGGCGTTGCGCGTTCGGAAATCCGACACGACCGTCGAATTGCCCTCCGGCGGCACGCTGGTCACCGCCGGCCTGATCCAGAGGGTCTCAAGGACCTCGCTGAACGGCCTGCCGGGACTGATGAACCTGCCGATCATCGGCGTGCTGTTCCGCTCCCGCGACTACCAGCGCGAGGAGACCGAGCTGATGATCACCGCGACGCCCTACATCGCCAAGCCGATGGAGCCCAACCAGGTCCAGCGCCCCGATGACGGCTTCGTCGATTCCCATGACGCGCAGGCGGTTCTGCTCGGGCGTCTCAACAAGATCTACGGCTCCAGCGGCGGCCCCGCGCCGCAGGCCTACAAGGGCCGCGTCGGCTTCATCGCCGATTGATGGCGTCGGACTGCAGGGCATGAGGATGGGCCAAGTCATGATGGTTGGATCTCAGCAGGGTGGCAGGCAGGCCCGGCGCGGCCTCGCGGCGGCCATCGCGGCGGGGCTCGCGCTCGCCGGCTGCGCCGCGAAGGGCGATCTCACCGCCTCGACCGCGCCGAACGACGTCAGCGAGCGCCATCCGATCGTGCTGCGCGACGCGCCGCGCTCGCTCGACGTCTTCGTTGGCCGCGCCGGCGCCGCGCTCGACGCGCGGCAGGCCGAGGATGTCGCGGATTTCGCCAGGGAGTATCGCCGCAGCGGCCGAGGCGGCCTCGTCGCGCAGGTGCCCACCGGCACGCGCCGCGAGATCGCCTCGCATGACGCGCTGTCGGGCATCCGGGCGGCGCTGTCGCGCGGCGGCGTTCCGGCGGCCTATCTCTCGGTCACCACCTACCCGGTCAGCGACCCCGGCCTCGCCTCGCCGATCCGACTGACCTTCGCCTCGCTGCAGGCCCAGGTGCCGCATGCCTGCGGCCAGTGGCCGGAGGATGTCGGCGTCTCGAACTTCAAGCACGCGACGTCCAACGAGCCCCACTGGAACTTCGGCTGCGCGCATCAGGCCAATTTCGCGGCCCAGATCGCCGATCCGATCGACCTCGTCAGGTCGCGCAGCGAAGGCCGCGCCGACACCGTCAAGCGGCTCAACGCCATCGGCAAGCTGCGCGAGGGCCAGGATCCCTCGACCCAGTACCGGCAGGAGACGCCGCAGATCAACGCCACGGTCGGAGGCCGCTGATGGACGCCGAAAACGGCGCGGATGCGCCCCATCCGTCCATGGTCTCGGGCGAGGACGTCATCACCCCGCTGCCGCGCATCACCCTGCAGGCCTTCTGCGAGACGCCCGGCGTCGCCGCGACCATGCAGGCCGCGATCGGCGACCGGCGGATGAGCAAGGCCCATGCCCGCATCCAGATGGGCGGGCCGGCCGCCGCCGTGGAGGCCTTCCGCTCCGCGCCGACGCCCAACATCATCGTGCTGGAGACGGTGTCCGACCCCGCTACCCTCGTCGGTCATCTCGAGACGCTGTCGGAGAGCTGCGACGCCGGCACCAAGGTCGTCGTCATCGGCCATGTCAACGATGTCCAGCTCTACCGCGACCTGATCCGGCGGGGCGTCAGCGAATACCTGATCGCGCCGCTCTCCACGCTCGACGTGCTGCGCACGCTGTCGGAGCTCTATGTCTCGGCGAGCGCGCGCAATCTCGGCCGCATCATCGCCGTGATGGGGGCCAAGGGCGGCGTCGGCGCCTCGACGGTCGCCCACAACGTCGCCTGGGCGATCGCGCGCAATCTCGACGCCCAGACCGTCATCGTCGATCTCGACATCCCCTTCGGCACGGCCGGGCTCGACTTCAACCAGGACCCGCCCCAGGGCGTGGCCGAGGCCGTGTTCGCGCCCGAGCGCCTCGACGCCAACCTGCTCGACCGGCTGCTCTCGCGCTGCAGCGACAACCTCGCTCTGCTCGCCGCGCCCGCGATGCTCGACCGCACCATCGACCTGTCGGAGGACGCGTTCGACCCCCTGTTCGACCTGCTGCGGGCGAGCGTGCCCTGCGTGGTGCTCGACGTGCCCCATGTCTGGAGCGCCTGGGTCAAGCGGGCGCTGATCAGCGCGGACGAGGTCGTGATCGTCGCCGCGCCGGAACTCGCCTCGCTGCGGAATGCCAAGAACCTGATCGACCTCGCCCGCGCCAGCCGGCCCAACGACGCCGGCGCGCGGCTCGTGCTCAACCAGGTCGGCGTGCCCAAGCGGCCCGAGATCGACGCCGCCGAATTCGCCAAGGCGCTGGGCGTCGACGTCCTCACCTCGATCCCGTTCGACGCGCAGCTCTTCGGCACGGCGTCCAACAACGGCCAGATGATCGCCGAGGTCCAGGCCGCCGGCAAGGTCAGCGAGGCCTTCGTCCAGATCGCCAGCTCTCTCACGGGCCGCGGCGAGGCCAAGCGCGGCAAGCGCGGCCTGTTCGAGCCGCTCGTCGCCAAGCTCAAGCGCCGCAGGGCCTGACGCATGCGCGCGGACCGGACCAGGCTGAACGGGCATGGGCGGACCGCCCCGGCGGTGGCCGTCGAGAAGGATTGACATGTTCGGAAAGCGGTCCATCGGCGCCACGGCGCCCGCCCTGAACCTCAAGACGCCGGTTCCGGCGGCCGCAGCCCCGCGCCAGCCCGAGCCGAACGGGGCGATGGCTTCCAACGAGGCGCGCCGCCCCGCACCCGCGCCTGTCGTCGAGCCGCCGCGCTCCGACGAATACTACCAGATGAAGAGCATGATCTTCGGCGCTCTCATCGAGGCCATCGATCTCTCCCAGCTCGCCAAGCTCGACGGCGAATCGGCGCGCGAGGAAATCCGCGATATCATCAACGAGATCATCTCGCTGAAGAACGTCGTGCTCTCGATCGCCGAGCAGGAGGAACTGCTCGACGACATCTGCAACGACGTCCTCGGCTACGGACCGCTCGAGCCGCTGCTGGCGCGCGACGACATCGCCGACATCATGGTCAACGGCGCGACCCGCACCTTCATCGAGGTCGGCGGCAAGATCACGCTGACCAGCATCCGCTTCCGCGACAACGCGCAGCTGATGAACATCTGCCAGCGCATCGTCAGCCAGGTCGGCCGGCGCGTCGACGAAAGCTCGCCGATCTGCGACGCGCGCCTCGCCGACGGCTCCCGCGTCAACGTCATCGCGCCGCCGCTCGCCATCGACGGCCCGGCGCTCACCATCCGCAAGTTCAGGAAGGACAAGCTGACGCTGGACCAGCTCGTCCGCTTCGGCGCGATCGCGCCTCCGGGCGCGGAGATCCTCAAGATCATCGGCAAGGTGCGCTGCAACCTCGTGATCTCGGGCGGCACCGGCTCGGGCAAGACGACGCTGCTCAATTGCCTGACCAACTATATCGAGCACGACGAGCGCGTCATCACCTGCGAGGACGCCGCAGAGCTGCAGCTGCAGCAGCCCCATGTCGTGCGCCTCGAAACCCGCCCGCCCAATCTCGAGGGCACCGGCGCTGTGACGATGCGCGACCTCGTCAAGAACTGCCTGCGCATGCGGCCCGAGCGGATCATCGTCGGCGAGGTGCGCGGCCCGGAGGCCTTCGACCTGCTGCAGGCGATGAACACCGGCCATGACGGGTCGATGGGCACGCTTCACGCCAACACCCCACGCGAGTGCCTGAGCCGCATCGAATCGATGATCACCATGGGCGGCTTCAGCCTGCCCTCCAAGACCCTGCGCGAGATGATCTGTTCCTCGATCGACATCATCATCCAGGCGCAGCGCATGCGCGACGGCTCGCGCCGGATCACCCACATCACCGAGGTTATGGGGATGGAAGGCGACGTCATCATCACCCAGGACCTGATGACCTACGAGGTCACCGGCGAGGACGCCGCCGGCAAGCTGATCGGCCGGCACAAATCCAGCGGCGTCGGCCGTCCGCGCTTCTGGGACCGGGCCCGCTATTACGGCGAGGAGCAACGCCTCGCGGCCGCGCTCGACCAGCTCGAAGCGCATGGCGACGCCCATGCGGCCTGAGCGGAGCGCCACGCGATGAGCACGAGCTTCCTGGCGGTCGCGTTGCTGGCGGCGCTGGCCGTGGGCGGCGTGGTCTACGCGCTGTTCTACCCGATGCTCAGCGGCCAGGCGCGGGCGGAAAAGCGCCGCAAGGAATTCGCCAGCCCGGTCGCGGCGCGCGGCATCGACCGCGACGCGCAGGTCCGGGCCAAGCGCGGCCAGATCGCGCAGAGCCTCAAGGACATCGAGACCCGCGAGAAGGCGCGCAGTTCCGCCTCGCTCGAGGTCAGGCTGCTGCAATCGGGCCTCGGCTGGAACCGCCAGAAATACTACATCGTCAGCGCCGTCATGGCCTGCGTCACCGGGCTGCTGCTGTTCCTGGCCAGCGGCAACACGATCCTGGGCCTGGTCGGCCTGTTCATCGGCGGGTTCGGACTGCCGGCCTGGTTCATCAAGCGCTGCAAGACCCGGCGGCTGAAGAAATTCGGCAACGAGTTTCCCAACGCGCTCGACGTCATCACCCGCGGGATCAAGGCCGGCCTGCCGCTGAACGACTGCCTGCGGATCGTGGCGGCCGAAGCCGCCGAGCCCGTCGCCAGCGAGTTCCGGCTGATCATCGAGAGCCAGACGCTCGGCCTGCCCCTGACGGACGCCGCCAGCAAGCTGTTCGAGCGCATGCCCTGCGCCGAATCGAACTTCTTCGGCATCGTGCTGGCGATCCAGCAGAAGACCGGCGGCAACCTGTCCGAGACGCTCGGCAACCTCTCCCGCGTGCTGCGCGAGCGCCGCAAGATGCGCGACAAGATCCAGGCCGTCTCGATGGAGGCCAAGGCGTCGGCCGCGATCATCGGCTCGCTGCCGCCGGTCGTCGCCATCCTCGTCTATCTCAGCAGCCCCAAATACATCGAGCTGCTCTGGATAACCCAGACCGGCAAGCTCGGCCTCGTCGTCAGCGCCGTCTGGATGCTCACCGGCATCCTGGTGATGCGCAAGATGATCAACTTCAACATCTGAGGCGCAACCATGATTGGACAGATCGCCGATCTGGTGGTGAGCGGCCAGTTCCTGCTCAGCGCGCTCGTCGCCATCGCCGCCGCCGCCACCGTGCTGACGCTGGCGATCCCCCTGACCGAGGGCGATACGCTGGGCAAGCGCATGAAGAGCGTCGCCAGCGAGCGCGAAAAGCTGCGCGCCCGCGAGCGCGAGCGGCTGGCGCGGGGCAAGGACAAGGTTTCGCTCAGGCCCGAGCCGAAGGAGTTCATGAAGCGCATCGTCGAGCAGTTCAAGCTCGGCGACTGGCTCGGAACGGAGACGGCCAAGCAGCAACTCGCCATGGCGGGCTATCGCGGCCAGCAGGCGGAGATCGGCTTCCTGTTCTTCAGGCTGGTCGTGCCGATCGGCCTGTTCCTGTTCACGCTGTTCTACGTCTTCCTGATCAACGATTTCGGCCAGAGCCTGACGATCAAGCTCGCGATGGCCATCGGGGCGGCCTATCTCGGCATCAAGGCGCCGGAGCTGTTCCTGTCGAACCAGATCAGCAAGCGCCAGGCCTCGATGAAGATGGCCTTTCCCGACGCGCTCGACCTGCTGCTGATCTGCGTCGAATCGGGCATGTCGATCGAGCTCGCCTTCCGCAAGGTCTCGACCGAGATCGGCGGCCAGTCGGTGCCGCTAGCCGAGGAGTTCGCGCTCTGCACGGCGGAACTGTCCTATCTGGCCGAGCGCCGGCAGGCCTATGAGAACATCGCCGCCCGCACGGGTCTCGAAGGCGTCAAGTCGGTTTCGACCGCGCTGATCCAGGCCGAGCGCTACGGCACGCCGCTGGGCACCGCACTGCGGACGCTGGCGCAGGAAAGCCGCGACCAGCGCATGATGGAGGCGGAGAAGAAGGCCGCCGCCCTGCCGCCGAAACTGACCGTGCCGATGATCCTGTTCTTCCTGCCGGTGCTCTTCGTGGTGATCATGACCCCGGCCCTGATCCAGGTCTTCAAATGGCAGTGATGCGCGCGGCCTGAGCGGCGCTCGTCCCGGAGGCGATGAGCGCCGCTCGGAGCCCAGCTGCACGAGGTCCGGATTTGATCCGCCTTCGACTGGTCCGCGCGTATCGCTTCCGCGACGGGGCGGCCCGCGACGAAGAGGTCAGCCCACTCAGCCCACTCAGCTCTCCGCGGGTTCGACGGCCGGGGCGGCCCGTCGCGCGCTGGCCGGCTTCGCCTTGCCCTTGCCGCCCTTGAGCAGATCCCAGCTGTTCTGCTGGCTGACGCTGCGCTTGAGGTAGGCCACCGTCTGGGCGGCCTCCGCCGGGCTCTGGTCCTGCCGGGCCAGCGTCTCGGCCTCGCCGAAGCGCCCCTGCAGCCCGAGCACGAGCACGAGGTTCTGGCGGACGCGGGCGTCGGCGCGGCCGGAGGACGCGGCCTCGCGCAGCACGCGCTCGGCCTCCGGCAGTTGCCGCGACAGCGCCAGCGACAGGCCGAGATTGGACATCACGGTCGCCTCGCCCGGCGCGATCCTGAGCGCGGCCTGATAAAGCTGCTGGGCGCGGGGATGCTCGCCCAGCTGATCGGCGACGACGCCCTGCGCCGAGAGGATTCGCCAGTCCGGCCGCTCCGGCGAATGGGCCCGGGAGAGCACCTCGTCTGCCTCCTTGAGCCGGCCATTGTCGGAGAGCGAGCGGCCATAGGCGCCCAGCATCTCGCGATCGTTGGAATGGACCAGAACCGCGCCCTGCAGCACCGCCAGCGCCTGGGCGTTCTGGTCGAGCGCACGCAGCGCGCGGGCATAGTTGAAGGCGGCGTCGCGATCCTTGGGATTGGCCTCGTAGCGCGGGCCCCAGCTGCGGCTTTCGGCCTGCCAGTCGGGCTGCGACCGCATTGTCGCCGACGTGCCGATCGAGCCCGTGACATCGCCCGGGCCACGGCTCTGGCAGCCGGCGAGGCCGAGCGCCAGAACGCAGGCCGCGACGGGCAAAGCGAGGCGCGACGACGGCAGGAAGCGCGGAAGACGAGCGGTCGAATTGGCAGACATGGGCAAGATCGCCTTGTCACAACGGAAAATCTGGTCGATCCGGTGATAAAGCGTTAACCCTAATGCATCCTTAACCGGCCGCTTCGCGCCGCTCCCGCTCTGGTCCGGACCCCATCGTGCACAGCCTCCTCGTCGCGTCTTCGCCTGCCGCCATCCCGGTCCATGTCGTCTCGAAGCCGGGCTGGGCCGAGCTGCTCGAGAGCCTGCCGGCGGAGGGGAGGCGTTTCGCGCAGGCGCATGGTTTTGCCGCGCGACCGAACCAGTTCCTGATGCTGCCGGACGGACAGGGTGCGATCGCCAGCGTCCTGCTCGGCGTGGAGCCGCCCGATTCGCGCCGGCGCGACCCCTTCGCGCCGGGCCGTCTCGCGGCCCTCCTGCCGGCGGGCGACTATGCGCTGTCCGGCGAGACCGGCGATCCCGGCCTCGCCGCGCTCGGCTGGCTGTTGCAGGCCTATCGCTTCGACCGCTACCGCAAGCCTGCCCCGGTCGCCGCGCGCCTCGTCGTGCCCGAAGGCGTCGACGGCGAAGATGTCAGCCTGATCGCCGGATCGGTCTGGCTGGCGCGCGACCTCGTCAACATGCCCGCCAACGATCTCGGCCCCGCCGAGATCGAAACCGCGATCCGCGCACTGGCGCAGGACGCCGGCGCGAGCGTGACCAGCATCGTCGGCGACGACCTGCTGCCGGCGAATTTCCCGATGATCCACGCCGTCGGCCGCGCCTCGCCGCGCGCGCCCCGGCTCGTCGATCTGGTCTGGGGCGACCCGGCCCATCCCAGGGTCACGCTGGTCGGCAAGGGCGTCGCTTTCGACACGGGCGGGCTCAACCTCAAGCCCGACGCCTCGATGCTCTTGATGAAGAAGGACATGGGCGGGGCCGCCGCCGCGATCGCGGCCGCGCGCATGATCATGCTGGCTGGCCTCCCGGTGCGCCTGCGGCTGCTGGTGCCTGCCGTCGAGAACGCCGTCTCGGGGGCCGCGTTCCGTCCCGGCGACGTGCTGGCGAGCCGGAAGGGCCTCTCGGTCGAGATCGGCAACACCGACGCCGAAGGCCGGCTGATCCTGGCCGACGCGCTGGCGCTGGCCGACGAGGAGGCGCCCGAGCTCATGCTCGACTATGCCACGCTGACCGGGGCCGCGCGGACCGCGCTGGGGCCGGAACTGCCGCCCTTCTACACCCATGACGAGGGTCTGGCGGCCGAGATCGCGCGCCTGGGAATGGCGGTCAACGATCCGGTCTGGCGGATGCCGCTCTGGCCGCCTTACGACACCCTGCTCAAATCCCGCATCGCCGATGTGAACCACGTCTCGACCGGCGGCATGGCCGGCTCGATCACGGCCGCGCTCTTCCTCAACCGTTTCGTCGAGAAGACCGCCTCCTATGCCCATTTCGACATCTATGCCTGGACGCCGTCGGCGAGGCCCGGACGCACCGAGGGCGGCGAATGCCAGGCGGCGCGCCTGACCTACGCACTGGTCAAGCAGCTCTACCCGCGCGGTTAAGCCTATTGCGCGGCATTCGTTGCATCTCTCCGCGACTGCAATAATGATACGGACCCGTAACGATCGGGATCCTTCATGCCACTCGAGATCAGGCCTTCGCAGGCGCTAAGGCTGTGGCGGCAGGTGCATCTCGATCTGGTGCGCGACGGGCAGGCCGATCTTTCGGCCCGCCAGACCGCGATCCTGCTGACGATCTATCTCGAGCTGCCGCCGCATACGGTGCGCGGGCTGGCGTCGCAGCTCGGCGTGACCAAGCCGGTCATCACGCGCGCGCTCGACACCATGGGCAAGCTCGGGCTGGTCAGCCGCAAGCGCGACGATTTCGACCGCCGCAACGTCGTGATCCAGCGCACGGTGGCGGGCGCGCTCGCGGTCGAGAAGCTGGCCGATTTCGTGACGGAACGGGCGCGCGAGCTCGGCGGGACGTGATCGGAACTCTCGCGCCGTTGACGCGCCGCCGCTAGATTGCCGCCATGATTCCCGATCGCCGCATCACGCCCCTCCGCCCCGACCTCGCCGCAAGCAGGCTGATCGGTCAGGTCGAGGCGCGCGCCTTCGTCGATCCCGAGCCGGCGCGCGTCGTCGCGGCGAGCGCCCCCCTGCGGCGTGAGCCGCGCCCCGATGCAGCGCTCGACACCGAGGCGCTGATGGGCGAGCGCGTCGACGTCTATGAGCGCCATGAAGGCTGGGCCTGGGTTCAGCTCGCGGGAGACGGCTATGTCGGCTATCTGCCAGACGATGCGTTGCGGCAGGACGTGCCCGAACCAAGCCACCGCGTCAGCGCGCTACGGACCTTCGTTTATCCCGGCCCGTCGATGAAGCTGCCGCCGCTCGACGTGCTGTCGCTCGGCGCGGAGATCGCGGTGGCGGGAGAGGCCGGCGAGTTTGTCGTGCTGGCGGATGGCGGCCATGTCTTCGCCGGGCATGTTTCGCCGCGCGACCTGTTCGATCCGGATTTCGTCGCGGTGGCCGAGCGTTTTCTCAACGTGCCCTATCTCTGGGGCGGCAAGACCAGCCTCGGCCTCGATTGCTCGGGGCTGACGCAACTGGCGCTGGCTGCCGCCGGCATCGCCTCGCCGCGCGATTCCGACATGCTGGAGGCGGCGCTCGGCGAGGCTGTCGCCTTCGACGAAAGCCTCGACGGGCTGAAGCGCGGCGACCTCGTCTTCTGGAAGGGCCATGTCGGCATCCTGACCGACCCCGAGACGCTGCTGCACGCCACCGCCTACACGATGCGGGTGATGAGCGAGCCGCTGCGCGAAGCCCGCGACCGCATCCGCGCCAAGAGTTTCGGCGCGATCACGAGCATCAGGCGGCTTCGCGGCCTCAGCGCCGGATGATCGTGCCCGAGCCGGTGTCGGTGAAGAGCTCGATCAGCGCCGCATGGGGCACCTTGCCGTCGAGGATGACGACCGCCTCGACTCCCTTTTCCAACGCGTAGATGCAGGTCTCGATCTTCGGAATCATGCCGCCCGAGATCGTCCCGTCGGCGATCAGCCGGCGGCATTCCTCGACGGTGAGTTCAGGGATCAGCTGCTTGTCCTTGTTCAGGACGCCGGGCACATCGGTCAGCAGCAAAAGGCGCTTGGCGTTGAGCGCGCCGGCGATCGCGCCCGCAAACGTGTCGGCGTTGACGTTGTAGGTCTGGCCGTCGGCGGCCGCGCAGACCGGCGCCAGAACCGGGATCAGCTCGGCCTTGAGCACCGCGTCGAGCACGGAGGTATCCACCGTCTCGGGCTCGCCGACGAAGCCGAGATCGAGCACCTCCTCGATCTTCGAATCGGGATCGACGATGGTGCGAGTCACCTTGCGGGCGGTGACCATGTTGCCGTCCTTGCCGCAGAGGCCGATCGCCTTGCCGCCCTCGCGCGAGATGTAGCCGACGATCTCCTTGTTGACCGACCCGGCCAGGACCATCTCGACCACGTCGACGGTCGCGGCGTCGGTGACGCGCAGGCCCTGCCTGAACTCCGACTTGATGCCGAGCTTGTCCAGCATGCGCGCGATCTGCGGGCCGCCGCCATGGCAGACCACGGGCTTGAGGCCCGACTGCTCCAGCAGCACGATGTCCTCGGCGAAATCCTCCGCGGTCGCCGCGTCGCCCATGGCGTTGCCGCCATATTTGATCACGATGATCTCCTGATCGTAGCGCTGCATATGCGGCAGCGCCTGGACCAGCAGGTCGGCGGCCTGCGAGGGCGTCATATGGGCGGGAGTGATCATCGGGCAGGCTCCGCGAGGCGCGAGGCAACCGCGCCGGAGCGCCTTCTAGCGGACAATCATCGGGCGCGAAAGCGGCCGGCGCTTCCTCCCGGCGCTCAGCCCGCCGCCTTTTTAATGGCATCGGCCATGCGCGCGCGCCAATCCGCGCCTTCGCGCTTGTAGCGCTCGATCAGGCTCGGCGGCAGGCGCAGAGTCACGACCTGCTTGGCGTCCGCCAGCTTGGGTCGGCCGGGCGGTCGCGTCAGCGTGCCTTGCATCGGGCGGATGACCTTGCCGTTGATCGCGAACTCGGCGCGGTCAATCTGGTCCTGCGTCCACTCCGGCCCATCATCCGGATCAACGAAGGGCTGGCCGGACATTTCGGCTTTCGCGTTCATGGCAGTGCCTCATCGATATGATGTGCCGGGCCTCACCTCTCGGTGTCCAGACCAACATGACCAGACGATCCGCGAGCAACCCGTAGGTCAGAAGCCGTTCCTCGCCATAGTCGAAACGGTCATCGCGCTGCGTCAGTGAAGGCCCGGCGAAAATCAGGCTCGCATCCTCGAAATCGAGACCGCGTTCCTTCAGCGTCGCTTCGCGCTTGGCCGGATGGTACGTGATCTCCATCCCGGCGCAGGCTAGGCCCAGATCAGCCGAACGTCAATATCCGTTATACGGAAAAACTTGTCAGGTCCGCCGCGAGAACAGCGCCGCCAGCGTCAGCCCGAGCCAGCCGCCGAGCATCAGAAACCCGCCGATCGGGGCTGCGCGGGGAAACAGCGCCTCGCTGGCAAAGCCGCGCCGCGTCAGATCGGCGGCGAAGAGCACGACGCCGAGAATCACGACCGAGATGGCGAGGCGCGCGAGCCAATCGTGGAGAAAGCCGGCCTTCCGCGCCGCGGTCGCGCCCAGCACGGTCGGCGCATGGAAGAGCAGCATCTGGCCGGCTGTCTGGACATTGGTCGTGCCCGTGACATGGGCGGCTGCGGCGAGCAGCGCCATGCCGGCGAGCCCCATCAAGGCGGCGAGCGTCAGGTGGATGCGGGTCGCGGTCACCCGTCACCCCGCTCGGCCAAAACCCGCCCGACCGCCGCGCGTAGCTCCGGAATGCCCAGCCCGCTCTCGCTCGACGTCAGCAGCACCTCGGGAAACGCGGCCGGGCGGCGCTTGATCTCGTCATAGGTCGCCTCGACCATGAATTGCTGGTCGGCCTTCTTGAGCGCGTCGCCCTTGGTCAGCACGAGCTGATAGGACATCGCCGCCTTGTCGAGCGTCTCCAGCACGGCGCCATCGACGTCCTTGAGCCCGTGGCGGGCGTCGATCAGCAGGTAGACCCGCATCAGGTTCGGCCGGCCGCGCAGGTAGTTGTGGATCAGGTTGGTCCATTGCGCGACCTTGGCGCGCCCGACGGCGGCATAACCATAGCCCGGCATGTCGACGATGGTCAGGCGCTCGTCGGCTCCCACCTGGCGGAAGAAATTGAGCTGCTGCGTGCGTCCCGGCGTGTGCGAGGTCCGCGCCAGCGCGTTGCGGCGGGTGACGGCGTTGATCAGGCTCGACTTGCCGACATTGGAGCGGCCGGCAAAGGCGATCTCCTGGCCGACCATGGGCGGCAGGTCATCGATATGGGTCGAGGCCCAGACGAAGTCCCACGGCCCCTCGAACAGTTTTCGCGCGGATTCGATTTCGTCGTCGGTGTAAGGCTTTGTGGTGCTGGCGGTCATGCTTCTGTCCGTCCGGAAACAGAAGCCCTCATCCTGAGGAGCCGCGACAGCGGCGTCTCGAAGGATCGTCCAAAGCGCTCTGGAGCATCCTTCGAGACGCAGCCTGAAGGCTGCTCCTCAGGATGAGGGCTGAGGATAGGCCGGTCTTACACGGCCGCGCGCAGCGCGTCGATGTCGGCCGAGGTGATCGCGGCGATGTTGCGCGCGATCCGGTCGGCATCCCAGTCCCACCAGGCGATGTCGAGCAGCGCCGCGACGATCTCCGGCGGGAACCGTATTTTCACGATGCGGCCGGGATTGCCGACGACGACGGCATAGGGAGGCACATCGCGCGCGACCTGCGCCCGCGTGCCGATGATCGCGCCGTCGCCAATCGTCACGCCTGGCATGACCACCGCCTCGCGGCCGATCCAGACGTCGTTGCCGATGCGCGTGTCGCCGCGAAAGCCGGTCGTCGTCGTCTTGTAGTCGGGCGCGCCTTCGAGCCCGAACATGCCGAACGGATAGGTGGAGAAGCCGCCCATCGGGTGGTTGGCGCCGTTCATCACGAACTGCGCGCCCTGCGCGATCGCGACGAACCTGCCGATGATCAGCCGGTCGCCGATGAAGTCGAAATGATAGCGCACGCAGCGCGCGACGAAATGCTCCGGCCCGCGCGAGTCGTCATAATAGCTCCAGTCCCCGACCTCGATCAGCGGATGATCGACGATCGCCCTCAGGAAGGCGGTGCCCTTCCAGCCCGGGATCGGATGACGCGTGAGCGGATCGGGAAGGGGCATGGGGCGAATGGCGAGTGGCGAACGGCGAACGAGGCTGTCTGCTCACCATTCGCCGATCGCCGCTCGCCGCCTTCACTTCTCGTTGCTGTTGGCGGGCTTTTCAGGCGTAGGCACTTCTGCCACCGGGCGCGACTTCTTGGTGCTCACCGACTTGGCGGCGGACGCCTTGGCCGGCGATTTGGCGCTTGACGGCTTGGTCGAGTCGTTCGCCGCAGGCACGACGGGTTTCGGCGCATCCGGCCTTTTGCCGAACATGCCCTTGATGTTGTCGAAGAGCTCGATCTTCACGCCATGTTTTTTCATGATGTAGCCCTGCTGCATCACCGAGAGCGTGTTGTTCCAGGCCCAGTAGATCACCAGTCCGGCCGGGAATGAGCCGAGCAGGAAGGTGAAGAACACCGGCATCCAGGTGAACATCATCTTCTGGACCGGGTCCGGCGGCTCCGGGTTCATCTTCATCTGCACGAACATCGTGATGCCCATGATGATCGGCCAGATGCCGATCAGCAGGAAGGCCGGCACGGCGAAGGGCAGCAATCCGAACAGGTTGAAGATCGAAGTCGGGTCGGGCGCGGCGAGATCCTTGATCCAGCCGAAGAACGGCGCGTGCCGCATCTCGATGGTGACGAACAGGATCTTGTAGAGCGCGAAGAAGACCGGGATCTGCACCAGCACCGGCCAGCAGCCGGCGAGCGGATTGATCTTCTGGGTCTTGTAGAGCTCCATCAGCGCCTGCTGCTGCTTCATCTTGTCGTCCGCGAAACGCTCGCGGATCGCCAGCATTTCGGGCTGGACCGCCTTCATCTTCGCCATCGAGGCGTAGGATTTGCTGGCAAGCGGGAAGAACAGCAGCTTCAGCAGGACGGTGACGAGCAGGATGGCGACGCCGAAATTGCCGACATGCCTATAGATCCAGTCCATCACATAGAAGAGCGGCTTGGTGATGAAATAGAACCAGCCCCAGTCGATCAGCAGCTCGAAGCGCTTGATGCTGAGATTCTTCTCATAGGCGTCGATCGCGGCGGTTTCCTTCGCGCCGGCGAAGAGCCGCGCCTGGTTCGACGCGGCCGCGCCCGGCGCGACGGTGACCGCCTCGCCGAGGAAGTCGGCCTGGTAGGTGCGGGCCGAGCCGGTCTGGACCGAGGAATAACGTCCCTCATATTTGCGGGCCTGGTCTGGCACCACGGCCGCCGCCCAGTATTTGTCGGTGATGCCGACGAAGCCGCCGACCACGTCCTTCCAGACCTTGCCGTTGGTCCCGGCCGACAGAAGCGGCTCCTTGTCGACGGCGTCGTAGCCGTATTCCTGCAGGCCCTGCTCGCCGAGATTACCGATCAGGCCCTCATGCAGCACGTAGAAACCGAGCACAGCCGGCTTGCCGTGGCGCACGACCTGGCCATAGGGGAACAGCGTGAGGGGCGCAGCCCCCTTGTTCTCGACCTCGTCGCGGATCGTGAACATCGCATTGTCGTCGACCGTGATCGCGCGCTTGAAGACGATGCCCTGGCCGTTGTCCCAACTCAGGTTGAGCGGCGTTCCGGGACGCAAGGTCTGCGCGTCGGCAGTCCACAGCGTCGCGGCGTTGGGCAGGGCGATATTGGTTCCCGGCGCGGCGACCCAGCCGAAATCGGAGTAGTAAGCGTTGGGGCCGCCCAGCGGCGAGAGCAGGATGATGTTGGCGCTGTTGGGATCGACCGTCTCGCGATAGGCCTTGAGCGAGACGTCGTCGACGCGTGCGCCGGTCAGCGCGATCGAGCCCGAGATCTTGGGGGTGTCGATCTGGACGCGCGGGCTGCGGGCCAAGGCCTGGGCGCGGGTCTCGACGGCAGGCGTCGCGGGAACGACGCCGGGCGTCGCGGCGACGCCGGGCTGGCCGGATACGGTCGGCGCCGGCACGGAAGCGGCCCCCGGGGGCACGGTCTGGACCTGCGTCTGCTGGTTCTGCTGCGCGATCTGCTGCTGCTTCTCCATCTGCGGCACGCCGTAGAAATACTGCCAGCCGAGCAGCACGACGACCGACAGCGTGATCGCCAGAAGCAGGTTGCGGTTGTCTTCTTTCATCATGATCGCAAACAGGTCTCGCTGACGCCCGAAGGCTTTATGGTGCCCGAGGGCTTATGATGGCTGGCGCGCGGCGGCCGGTCCGGCGTCGCGGTCACGGGTCGCAGGGCGGCGGCCGGATCTCGCAGGCTTGGCGCGGGCGAACGCCAGCGCGACTTCGGCGACGAGCGTCGGGAAGGAGGCGCTCAGGGTCTCCGGCCGGGCGACGATGACGAGATCGCTGGGTTGTCCCGCCTTGTCGGCGAGAGCAAGCGCGGCGGCGGCCCGCAGGCGGCGGCGGATGCGGTTCCGCTTGACCGCGTTGCCGACCTTTCGCGAAGCGGTCAGACCGAGGCGCAGGCCCGTGTCGTCGGCGTCGTCACCGACCGGGCGATCGAGCACCTGCACCGAGAGCGCGGACGAACGAAAACGGCGGCCGTGCTCGGCCGCCGCCAGAAATTCCTTGCGTTGCGTCAGACGGGCGAGGCGCATGGCGATTGGCCAGTCTTCCGGGGCAGGCGCGCGAGACTCACGCGCCCGCGGCTCAGGCCGAGAGCTTCTTGCGGCCGTGCGCGCGGCGTGCGGCGATGACCTTGCGGCCGCCGACGGTCGCCATGCGGGCACGGTAGCCGTGGCGGCGCTTGCGGACCAGCTTGCTGGGTTGATAGGTTCTCTTCACGATCCGTCTCCGGGGCCTGGTCGGTGCGGCGGTCTCAGGCTTCCCATGGAAGCGTGGCCATCCGAACCTGTCATGCAAAATCTCTGCGCGGCCGGCAGGGCCGCGCAAGTGGCGGGCTTATGGCGGATGGGCGGTTCCAAGTCAATGCCGAAGCGCGCGCTGCGACAAGAAGGAGCGCCCTGGCCGCACTTAGCAAGCAGCGTCCCGCCACGCGGCAGGCACTCTTGCGCTGCGCCGCCAAACCCCCGATATAGCGGCCGGGAGGTTGGCGAGGGACGTCTCACTCGCCAACCGGGTCAGGTCCGGAAGGAAGCAGCCCTAACGAGACCGAACGGGTCTTCGTCCAGCCTCCCACCTTGGTCCTGCCAGCCGCTGTCAGCGCGTTGCGGAACCGTCCGCGAAACGGGCGTTGACCCCCGCGCGGCGAACCGCCAAACCAGTCCGATGAGCGACGACATCCATTCGGGCCCTTCACTGGACGAGCCGGGCTTTGCCGGTTTCGACCCCGTGCCGGCCCCTGCGGCTCCGACTGCCTATCGCGTGCTCGCGCGGAAATATCGCCCGGCCCATTTCGGCGACCTGATCGGCCAGGACGCGATGGTGCGGACGCTCACCAACGCGTTTGCCGCCAATCGCATCCCGCAGGCCTGGATGCTGACCGGCGTGCGCGGCGTCGGCAAGACGACGACGGCCCGCATACTGGCGCGCGCCCTGAACTACCAGACGGAAGGCGGCAAGGGCGCGCCGACGACCGACCTCGCCGCCTTCGGCGTCCACTGCAAGGACATTATCGAGGGCCGCCATATCGACGTGATGGAGATCGACGCCGCTTCCAACAACGGCGTCGACAATGTCCGCCAGATCAACGACGCGGTGCGCTACGCCCCGGTTTCGGCGCGCTACAAGGTCTACATCATCGACGAAGTCCACATGATGTCGACGCCGGCCTTCAACGCGCTGCTGAAGACCCTGGAAGAGCCGCCGCCGCACGCGAAATTCATCTTCGCCACGACCGAGATCGGCAAGGTCCCGATCACCGTGCTGTCGCGCTGCCAGCGTTTCGATCTGCGCCGCGTCGAATCGACCCTGCTGGTCGGCCATCTCGCCGGCATCTGCGCTCGGGAGAGCGTGGCGGCCGAGGAGGAGGCGCTGGCGGCCATCGCGCGCGCGGCCGAAGGCTCGGTGCGCGACTCGCTCTCCATCCTCGATCAGGCGATTGCGCACGCGGCCGGAGCGATCACGCTCGACGATGTCCGCTCCATGCTGGGGCTTGCCGACCGCGCCCGCATCATCGACCTGTTCGAGATGGTGATGAAGGGCGACATCGCCGCGGCGCTGGGCGAGTTGCGCGCGCAATACGACGCCGGCGCGGACCCGGTCGTGGTGCTGACCGACCTCGCCGAGTTCACCCATCTGGTGACGCGGCTGAAGCTGGTGCCGGACGCCGCGAAGGACAACGGTCTCGCCCAGGCCGAGCGCGTGCGCGGCGGCGATTTCGCGCAGCGGCTTTCGGTGCGCGTGCTGGCGCGCGCCTGGCAGATGCTGCTGCGCGGCGTCAGCGAGGTGAAGCAGGCCGACCGGCCGATCATGGCCGCCGAGATGGCGCTGGTGCGCCTGACCCATGCCGCCGATCTGCCGACGCCCGACGAGGCGTTGAAAATGATGCGCGACGGCTCGGGCGCGATGCCCGCCGGCAGCGCAGCCCCGTCCGCCGCACCACGCCTGCCAACGGGCGGCGGCAACACGGCTCTGGCGGCCAGGCCCGTGCTCGCCAGCGCGAATCCGATGCCGATGGCCGCGACCGCGCCGCAGGCGGCAGCCCAGCCGCAGATGCGGCTCGCATCGATCGAGGATATCGTGGCGCTGGCCTCGCAGCATCGCGACATCACGCTGAAGCTGGCGCTGGAGCGCGATGTCAGGCCGGTGCGCTTCGAGCAGGGCCGCATCGAGTTCTCGCTTGCCGAGGGCAGCTCGCGCACGCTGGCGACCGACCTCTCGCGCAAGCTGCGGGAATGGACCGGCCAGACCTGGATGGTCGCCGTGGTCAACGCCGAGGGTGGGGCGACGCTGCGCGAGCAGGCCGAGGCGATGCGCGGCCGCCGCGAGAGCGACGCGGCCTCCCACCCTGCCGTGCGGGCCGTGCTGGAGCGCTTTCCCGGGGCGCGCATCGTCGATGTGCGCGACCCGCGTGCGGCGGAGGCGCAGGCCGCGCCCGACGCCCTGCCCGTGACCGATTATCTGCCCGATGCCGAGCCGCTGTTCGACGACAGCGAGCCCGATTACGACGGCGTCGATTTCTGAAGACAAGGGAGCCGAGACGATGCGCGACATGATGGGCCTGATGAAACAGGCGCAGGACATGCAGCAGAAGATGGCCGCGATGCAGGCCGAGCTCGACACGATCGAGGTCGAGGGCGCGGCCGGCGGCGGCATGGTCAGCGTCACGATGACGGCCAAGGGCGCGCTCAAGGCGGTGAAGATCGACCCGTCGCTGATGGTCCCCGACGAGCGCGAGATCGTCGAGGACCTGATCGTCGCCGCCTGCGCGGACGCCCGGACCCGCGCCGAGCGCGTGATGCAGGAGCGCATGGCCGAGATCACCAAGGGCCTGCCGATTCCGCCCGGCATGAAGCTGTTTTGAGTCTCTCCATCACCCTCACCGTCATCCCGGACGCAGCGAAGCGGAGCTCCGGGATCCATCATAGGGCTCGACAGTGTTCTAGGATGGATCCCGGGTCTGCGCTGCGCTTGCCCGGGATGACGGTGAGGGTTTAGCCGCGATCGCGGAGGTCTTTCCATGTCCCGCGCCATCGCCGGCCCCGAAATCGAGCGGCTGATCCAGCTCCTGGCGAAACTGCCCGGCCTCGGACCCCGTTCGGCACGGCGCGCAGCGCTGCATCTCGTCAAGAAGCGCGAGCAGTTGCTCGGCCCGCTCAGCGAAGCCATGGCGGTCGCCCGCGACACCATCGTCGTCTGCTCGGCCTGCGGCAACATCGACACCAGCGATCCCTGCTCGCTGTGCCGCGACACGCGCCGTGACGATGGCTTGCTCGTCGTCGTCGCCGATATCGGCGATCTCTGGGCGCTCGAGCGCTCGGGCGCGGTCTCGGGGCGCTATCACGTGCTGGGCGGCGTGCTCTCGGCGCTGGACGGGGTGCGGCCCGAGCATCTTTCGCTGGAGGCGCTGGTGATGCGGGCCAGCGCGCCTGCGGTGCGCGAGATCGTGCTGGCGCTGAGCGCCACGGTCGACGGCCAGACCACAGCTCATGTGATCACCGAGATGCTGGCGCATCTGCCGCTCACGGTGACGCGGCTCGCCCATGGCGTGCCGGTCGGCGGCGAGCTCGACTATCTCGACGACGGCACGCTGGCCGCCGCGATCCGCCAGCGCACGGGGTTCTGAATGCGGAAGGCCGCGCCCATCCGGACGCGGCCCCCGAAACCCATCGACGATGGTTTCAGAACTTGTAGGCGACGCTGGCGCGGAGCGTGTGCATGGTCGGGTTCTGCTCGGCGGTGAGGCCGAGGAAGGCCGAGCGCGCGACATAGTCGAACTTGCCGTAATCGGTGTAGCGGTAGTCGAGGCCGAGGATGACGTTGTTCGTCATGGCGTAGTTCACGCCGCCGCCTGCGGTCCAGCCGGTGCGGTCGAAGCTGCCGCCCTCGCCGGCGCGCGCGACCGGGTTGTAGTAGCTGTAGTCGAACTCCGAGAAGCTGACGCCGCCGGTGCCGTAGATCATGAAGCGGTCGAAGGCCCAGCCGATGCGGCCGCGCACCGAGCCCTGCCAGTCGCGGCGGACGCGGACGACGCCGCCGGGATCGAAGGCGTTGCGGCCGCCGGGATCGTTGAAGCCGCCGCGGCCGTTCGTGCCCTCGATGTCGGCTTCCGCGCCGATGACCAGCGAGGCCATCTGGTAGTTGAAGCCGGCATGGACGCCGCCGACCGCCGAATCGGTGCTGTAGGTGAACTCGACGCCGACCGGGACGCGACCCGCGGTGAAGAGCTCCTTCGTCTTGTCACTGCCCCAGCTGTAGCCGGCCTGCGCGCCGACATAAAAACCGGTCCAGTTGTAGAGGCTCGGCAGGGCCGGAGCGCGCGGAAGATATTTGCCGGACGGCAGGTCGCCGGCGCCGGCCGCGCCGCTGCCCAGGATCAGAACGCTCGCCAGAGCGGCTGTGAGATAAGTTTTCATCGCGATCTCTACCCATGGACGAATTCGGAGGCTCGCCTGTCCGCATCGCCTTTTAGGGAGATGCGATCGCAGGCCATCCGAGCCCTCCCGCGCGCCCGTCAAACGCGTCGGTCTGACCGCCATATGAAAGTGTTAAGGTTAACAAACGCCTAAACGGATGCCGTTTGCGCGCGCGAGGAACATTTCCGATGATCGGATGTTGGCGGCAGGCTGACCTGTCGATGCGAGGACGCAGGACCGGCGCGGCGTGAGGGATTCTCGGCGAATGGCGTTTCTGAAGCGGATCACGGGCATGGCCGGCGCGGCCGTGGCGCTGGGCTACGCCTATGACGCAGTCTCGCGCCGCCTGTCGCGCAGCCGTCGCGAGCAGGCGCGGGGCCGCACGGCGAAGGCCCCCTGGCAGATGACCTGGCTCGGCTGGAAGGATGTGCTGCTGCGCTTCGCCGACAATCTCATCGACAACCGGCTGATGTCGCTGGCGGGCGCGGTCGCGTTCTTCACGCTGCTGTCGCTGGTTCCGGCGCTTTCGCTCTTCGTCACGATCTATCGCTACTTCACCGACCCGCTGACGATCGCGGCCCAGCTCGACAGCCTGACCTTGTTCTTTCCCGATGCGGCGCGCGACCTGATCCGCGAGCAGGCGGTCAGGCTCGCGACGCAGGACATGTCGAGTCTCTCGATGACGTTCCTGATCAGCTTCCTCGTCGCGACCTGGAGCGCCAACGCCGCGGTGAAGGCGATCTTCGACGCGCTCAACATCATCTATCGCGAGCGCGAGAAGCGCAGCTTCCTGAAGCTCAACGCCATCTCGCTGATGATGACGATCAGCGGCGTGGCGCTCCTGACCACCGCGCTCATCATCATCGCCAGCGTGCCGGTGATCACGGCGCTGTTTCCGGCCGCCTTCGAGCTGGAGCGGCTGCTGCGGATCGTGCGCTGGCCGAGCTTCTTCGTGGTCGCGACCCTGTCGATCGCCTGCCTCTACTGGATCGGGCCGAGCCGGCACCCGGCACGCTTCGTCTGGGTGATGCCCGGAGCGATCGCGGCCGCGATCTTCTGGGCGGCGGCGTCCTGGGCCTTCTCCTTCTATGTCGGCACGCTCGGCAACTACACCGCGACCTATGGCTCGCTGGCGACCGTCGTCGTCTTCATGACCTGGCTCTGGCTCTCGGCGACGATCGTGCTCGCCGGGGCGGAACTCAACGCCGAACTGGAGCACCAGACCGCGCGCGACACGACGCTGGGCGAGCCCAAGCCGATCGGCCTGCGCGGCGCGACCATGGCCGACACCATCGGCCCCCCCGTCGCGGACAAGGACTGATGCTCGATCCCGAGATCACCCGCCAGAACGATCTCCGCAGCGGACGCAGCCCCTGGCTCGCCGGCCCGCCGCGCCCATCGGGGGAGAGCATCGACGCCGACCTGCGCTGCGATGTCGCCGTCATCGGCGGCGGCATCACCGGCGCGCTGATGGCGGAACACCTGACCGGGCTCGGCCGGCAGGTGGTGCTGGTCGACCGCGAGCGCGAGGGCTTCGGCAGCACGGCGGCATCGACCGCCATGCTGCAATGGGAAATCGACAAGCCTCTGGCGAAGTTGACGGAGTTCTACGGTTTCGAGAAAGCGGCGGACGTCTATCGGCGGAGTTTCCGTGCGGTGGAGGGTCTGCGCGAGCTTGCCGCCGAGCTCGGGATCGGCGCCGGATTTCTGCCGCGCGACAGCGTCTATCTCGCCGCCGATGAGGTCGATCTGGCGCAACTGCGCGCCGAATCCGCGCTGCGCGACAAGGCCGGACTGCCGGGCACGGTGCTCGACCATGCCGGGCTGCTCAGCCATTTCGGGATCGACCGGGAGGGCGCGATCGTCTCGCCCGGCTCAGCCGAGGCCGATCCGCTCAGCCTGTGCCACAACCTGCTGTCGATCGCGATGAAGCGCGGCGCGCGGCTGGTGCGCGACGAGGCGGTCGCCTTTTCCGGCGAAGGCAGGGCCGCGCTGATCCAGTTGGCGGGCGGCCGCACGATCGAGGCCTCGCATGCCGTGCTGGCGACGGGCTATGTCATGCCCGATTGCCTGACGACGGCACTGCACCGCGTCGCGTCCTCATGGGCGATCGCGACCCTGCCGCAGTCACCGCAAGCGCTCTGGCCCGGCCCTGCTTTGGTCTGGGAAGCCTCGGAGGACTACGTCTACTGCCGCACCACGCGCGACGGCCGCATCGTCATCGGCGGCGAGGACGAGGAGGACGACGATCCCGCGCGTCGGGAAGCTCTCCAGCCGGAGAAGGCGCAGGCGCTGCTGAAGAAGCTCGGCGCGCTTCTGCCGCGCGCGGAACTGACGCTGGGCCATAGCTGGTCGGGGGCCTTCGGCCAGACCAGCGACGGGCTGCCGCTGATCGGGCGGGTGCCGGGCCATCCGCGCCTGCTCGCGGCCTATGGCTATGGCGGCAACGGCATCACCTTCAGCTTCCTCGCCTCGCGCCTGCTGGGTGCGCTGATCCACGGCCAGGAGCGCGATTGGTTCTCGCATTTCGCCATCGACAGGCCCGACCCGACGCAAGGCTGACGGGCGCGATTGCAGCGCTGCAATTTCGAACTTGCCGGCGGCGGGGGCGACACCGGGTGAAGGACGCGCCATCTCTGCAGGCAGGCGGCCGCCGGGCCGCACCCGTATGGAGGCTGCCATGCTCGCGGTCCAGACCAAGCCAACCGACGTCCTCGACGCCCATGACGCGCCGTTCCATATCGGCGCGGTGACGCTGAGGGTACACGACCTCGCCGCGCTGACGGCCTTTTACCGCGATGCGATCGGGCTCGGCCTCATCGCGCAGGACACAGGGTCCGCCACGCTCGGCGTCGATGGCGTCGCGCTCGTGCGGCTGGTCGAGGGCGGCGCGCGGCCGACCTCTCCTGCCGGCCTGTTCCACCTCGCCATCCTGCTGCCCTCGCGCGCCGCGCTCGCCGACTGGGTCGGCCACGCGGCCCACGTGCCCATCGCGCTGGAGGGCGCGTCCGACCATCTCGTCAGCGAGGCGCTCTATCTCTCCGACCCCGAGGGCAACGGCATCGAGATCTACCGCGACCGCCCGCGCGCCGACTGGCCACGCCGCGACGGGGCGATCAAAATGGCGACGGATCGGCTCGATCTCGATGCGCTGCTGCGCGAGGCGACGGATGGGGCGTATGCCGGCATGCCGAGCGGAACCCGCATGGGCCACATCCATCTGCGCGTCGGCGACACGGGAGAGGCCGAGGCGTTCTACCAGCGCAAGCTCGGTTTCGACCTGATGGTGCGCTATCCCGGCGCGAGCTTCCTCTCCAGCGGCGGCTATCACCACCACATCGCCGGCAATGTCTGGAACAGCCGTGGCGCGGCTGCGCGAAAGGCGGGAGAGATCGGGCTGGATCGGTTCGAACTGGTTGCGCGGGATGCGGCCGAATTTGCAACGATGCAGGGGCGGATATTGGCCGCGGGTGGCGAGGAAGGCCCTGATGGTCCGACCGTGGCCGATCCCTGGGGCACCCGGCTGGTTTTGCGAGAAAGCACGCTCCTCCAGCATGGCAAGCGCGGTAAGTCAGAGCCTGCTCAGGCCCGCTAATCCGGCTTGAGCCACAATTTCAGCTTCTGCCAACGCGTTGGCTGTTGCCCGGCCCTCGGGTTGAGCCAGGTCTGCACCCCTGCCGTGAAATGCACCGGGCCGAACTCGGTTTCGTGGACGGCTGGCCCGTCATAGATGTGCAGAGGCTGCCATCCGGCCCCGGAAAATGCCGCCATGCATGCCTTGCGCGCCGCCTCGCTATGAATCTCGACGAAAACCCGTCGCACGCGCTCGGTCATGAGCCTGATCGAGGCCGGAACGACTTCGACTTCGGCGTCCTGAATGTCCATGTCGAGCAGATCGACGAAGTCTAATCCCTCGATCGCCTGCGCCAGCGTCACGGCGGCGACGGGACGAGCCTTGCTGGCGGCATAATTGGGGTCCGTGGTCGCGGGATCGCGCGTGATGTACTGTCCGTACCAGGCTGTCGGATCGTCATCGACGAGATATATCGTCCCGGGCTCGCGGGCGACCGCCGCGTTGATCAGCCGGTGATCGGCGCCGTTTAAACCGTTATCCGCCAAATGTTGCAGCATCCAACGGAAATGGTCGGGCTGAGCCTCTACCCCGACCAGCCTGACCTGCAAATCGGGGCGTCGAAGCCGGGCCGCGCAGGCAGCGGAGACCATCCAGCGGCCGTAGCCTGCCCCAAGCTCCACGACCGTGAGCGAGTCTTTCGCCTCCAGAACAGCGTTCAGCAGCAACAGCCATTCGAAGGTTTCTTCGCCCGCTTCGAAGATGGGCGGCCAGACGTCGCGATCCTGCATGCGATCCGGCGTGTCCCATCCCTTATGGAACCTAACATCGGTCAACTGGCCGACGAAATTGACGTCGAAGCCAGCTCTCACTCGGCCGAACCATGGCGTAAATTCACGAAAAGTCGGATGGTCGGAAGTCGCTAACGGCATGATGACCAGCACTGATGAAAGCTGTGCTCATGCACGGCCGGGCGAATACCGTCAATGACGAGGCGATACTTCCGACCGCGCTTGGACATCGACGTCGTCGTTCCGCACGACGACGCCCCCAAGCCCCTCGCGCGGCACGCCGTTCAAAGCCCCTCGAACAGCGCGCTCGAAATGTAGCGCTCGGCGAAGGAGGGGATGATCACGACGATCGTCTTGCCGGCGTTCTCGGGCCGCGCCCCGACTTCGAGCGCCGCCGCGACCGCCGCTCCCGACGAGATGCCGGCGGGAATGCCTTCGGACTTCGCCAAAGCGCGCGAGGTCTCGAATGAGGTCTGGTTGCCGACGGTGACGACCTCGTCGATCACCGAGCGGTCGAGGATGCCCGGCACGAAGCCCGCCCCGATGCCCTGGATCTTATGGGGACCCGCCGCGCCGCCCGACAGCACGGGCGAATCCTCCGGCTCGACCGCGATGATCTTCACGCCCGGCTTCTTGGCCTTCAGCACCTGCCCGACGCCGGTGATGGTGCCGCCGGTGCCGACGCCGGAGATGAATATGTCGATCTTGCCCTCCGTATCGTTCCAGATTTCCTCGGCGGTCGTCCGGCGATGGATTTCCGGGTTGGACGGGTTCTCGAACTGCTGCGGGATGATCGCGCCCGGAATTTCGGCCTTGAGTTCCTCGGCCTTGGCGACCGCGCCGCGCATGCCGCCGGGGCCGGGCGTCAGCACGAGTTCGGCGCCGAGCAGCGCCAGCATCTTGCGGCGCTCCAGCGACATCGTCTCCGGCATCACCAGGATCAGGCGGTAGCCGCGCGCGGCGGCCACAAACGCCAGCGCGATGCCGGTGTTGCCGGAGGTCGGCTCGATCAGCGTGCCGCCGGCCCTGAGCGCGCCAGAGGCCTCCAGCGCGTCGATCATGTTGACGCCGATTCGGTCCTTGACGCTGGAGATCGGGTTGAAAAATTCGAGCTTGGCCAGGATCGTCGCCTTGACGCCGCGATCGGCCGGCAGACGGTTCAGCCTGACCAGGGGGGTGTCGCCGATCGTGTCGGTGATCGACTCATAGACGCGGCCGCGGCCGGGCGTCCTGGTCGGGGCGGGGTGGAGCTTGCGGACGGCCTCGGACATCTGAATCCTCCTGTCGAGATGCTTCTGATTTAGGGGGAGGCTACCCGAATTCACAGATGCTGTCGATGAAAGTGATAATCTACAACATTATATCGTGAAATCATGGCTCGCGCTGACGCCATCGACCGTCCTCATCTCCTCCGCCTGCCGGCACAGCTCCGCGACAGTGATGGCGTCGAGCACCGAGAGAAAGGCCTGCGAGGCCTGCTCGACCCGAGGGGCGATGACGCTCTCGACCAGAAGGGAGCGCGGCGCTGGCCCAAGCGCCTCGTCGGAATCGGCGAGCATGGCGGCGCGGGCGATCTCGCCCGCCGTGATCCGGCGGCGCTCGCGGGCGAGTTCGTAGCCGCCGCGCGGGCCGCGCACGCCCTTGAGAATGCCGGCCCTGACCAGCGCCTGCAGCAGGGTTTCCAGATGACGCGGCGGCAGATCGTGCCGGGCGGCCAGCAGCTTGGCCGCGACCGGCGTGGGGCGGGCATGCAGCGCGACATCGACCACGGCCGCGATGGCGAGCAGGCTGCGGCGCGAGAGCAGCATCATGGCCGGGACGCCTTCACGCTCGTGACGCCGGTCGAGCCGAAGCCACCCTCGCCGCGCGCGGTGTCGTCGAGGGCGGCGGCTTCCGCCAGCACGGCCCGCGTCACCGGCGCGATCACCAGTTGCGCGACACGGTCGCCGCGCCTGATCGCGAAGGGCTTGGGCCCGTGGCTGATCAGGATGATCCTGACCTCGCCGCGATAGTCGCTGTCGATCGTCCCGGGTGCATTCAGGACCGTGACGCCATGCTTCGCCGCGAGGCCGGAGCGCGGGCGGACCTGCCCCTCGAAGCCGGGCGGAATCTGCAGGCCCAGGCCGGTGGGAACCAGCGCGGTCGCGCCGGGGGCCAGCACCAGCGTTTCGCCCTGCGCCAATGCGGCGCGCAGATCCATCCCCGCCGCGCCCTCGCTTTCATAGGCCGGCAGCGGCAGGCCCTCGCCATGCGGCAAACGGACGAAGGCTATGGTGACGCCCGGGTTCACTGCGTCGCCAGCCCGGCGAGATGCGCCATGAGCCGGCTCGCGACCTCGCTCTTGGGCAGGGTCGGCCAGGTCTCGACGCCGTCGCGGGAAACCAGATGGACGGTGTTGCTCTCGCCGCCCATCACGCCGGTTCCGCCGACATCGTTGGCGACGATCAGGTCGCAGCGCTTTTTCGCCAGCTTGGCCTGGGCATGGGGGATCACATCCTGCGTCTCGGCCGCGAAACCGACGACCAGCGGCGGCCGGCCGGTCGTCAGCGCGGCGACCGTGGCGAGGATGTCGGGATTCTCGACGAGGGAGAGCGCCGGCAGCGCGCCGCCATCCTTCTTCATCTTTTCGGGCACGGCGTCAGCGACCCGCCAGTCGGCGACGGCGGCCGCGAAGATCGCGATATCGGCCGGCAATGCGCCTTGCACGGCGGCCAGCATCTCGCGCGCCGATTCGACATGGATCGTGGTCACGCCGGCAGGGTCGGGAACGGTCACCGGCCCGGAGACCAGCGTCACCTGCGCGCCGGCTTGCGCGGCGGCGGCGGCGATGGCGTGGCCCTGCTTGCCCGAGGAGCGGTTGGCGATGTAGCGCACCGGGTCGATCGGCTCATGCGTCGGCCCCGAGGTGATCAGCACATGCCTGCCCGCGAGCGGCTTTGCCGCCGCCGCCCCGCCCGGCAGCCGGCCGAGGAAACCGATGGCGCGCGGCGCGGCCTGCGAGGACAATGCCTGCTCGATCGCGGCGAGAATTTCCATCGGTTCGGCCATGCGGCCAGGCCCGCTCTCGCCGCGCTCGGCCATCGCGCCGCTATTGGGCCCGACGACCAGCACGCCGTCGCGCTCGAGCTGCGCCATGTTGCGGCGGGTGGCGGGATGCTCCCACATTCTCGGGTTCATCGCGGGCGCGATCAGCACGCGCTTGTCGGTGGCGAGCAGCGCGGTGGTTGCGAGATCGCCGGCCTGCCCCGTCGCCATCTTGGCGATCAGATCGGCGGTGGCCGGCGCGACGACCAGAAGATCGGTCGAGCGCGACAGCGCGATATGGCCGATATCGGCCTCGTCGGTCAGCGAGAACAGATCGGTGAAGCAGCGCTCGCCCGCCAGCGCCGAGACCGAGAGCGGCGTCACGAACTGCTCGCCGGCCCTGGTCAGGATCACGCGGGAGGAAATCCCGCGATCCTTCAGCCGCCTGATCAGCTCCAGGCATTTATAGGCGGCGATGCCGCCGCCGATGATCAGCAGGATGGAGCGGGAGGCGGACAAGGGGCGGCTGCTCCGAAACGAGGGCGTCGTTACCTAGCATCGCCGGGGCTCGCCTGTCATCGGGGCGGCCGCCGTCTCACGCTTCCAGGAAGAACCGGATCATCTCGCGCGACGCGTCCGGCCCCGACGCGTCGGTGTAGCTGCCCGCGCGATCGCCGCCGAACCAGGCGTGGCCGCCGCCCTCGACGACCCAGTGTTCACAGATCGCCGGACCGGCTTCGGGAATCAGCAAAGTCCGCGTGACGCGTCTGCCGTCGACCATCGTCTCTGTCGTCAGTTCCTGCGCCGCCGCATCTCCTGATCGCCCCCGGTCGAACAGCGTCTCGCCATTCGAGGGGTGAACCGTGGCGTCGGACGCGCCGTGGAAGATGATCCTCCTGCAACTCGTCTCGCGGCTTGGCGAGGCGGCCTTCGCATTGCCCTTCATGGCCGCGAAGGCCGAGACGACGTCGCTCGCCGCGCCATGCGCGAGACCGGAATGGATGCCGGCGGCGGCAAACACCTCCGGATAGGTCGAGGCCAGCACGTCCGCCA
>JAESGM010000406.1_pt1 | contig 40051 bp, 37 predicted proteins | sample 9269721 | NCBI WGS metagenome assembly JAESGM01 (sample SAMN15720920, study PRJNA650825) | algae metagenome | isolation source: Komarekiella atlantica HA4396-MV6 and co-occurring heterotrophs from... | place: USA: Theobald House, Kauai, HI | collected 2009-07-29
GCGCTCAAGCGCACGCTGGAGGACGCCTTCGGCTTCGTGCGCGTGCGCGGCGAGATTTCGGGCTATCGCGGCCCGGTCGCCTCGGGCCATGTCTATTTCTCGCTGAAGGACGCCAATTCCAAGATCGACGCCGTGATCTGGAAGGGCGTCTTCGGCCGGCTGAAGACGAAGCCCCAGGACGGGCTGGAGGTCATCGCCACCGGCAAGATCACTACCTTCGCCGGCAAATCGAGCTACCAGATCATCATCGATTCGCTGGAGCCGGCCGGCGTCGGCGCGCTGATGGCGCTGCTGGAGGAGCGCCGCAAGCGGCTGGCGGCCGAAGGGCTGTTTGCGGAAGAGCGCAAGCAGTTCATCCCCTATCTGCCGCGCGTCATCGGCGTCGTCACCTCGCCGACCGGCGCGGTCATCCGCGACATCCTGCACCGGCTGGAGGACCGCTTTCCGCGCCATGTTGTCGTCTGGCCGGTGCGCGTGCAGGGCGAGACCAGCGCGGCGGAGGTCGCGGCCGCCATCGACGGCTTCAACGCCCTGCCCGAGGGTGGACGCATCCCGCGCCCCGACGTCATCATCGTGGCGCGCGGCGGCGGCTCGCTCGAAGATCTGATGGGTTTCAACGAGGAGGTCGTGGTCCGCGCCGCCGCCGCCTCGCTGATCCCGCTGGTCTCGGCCGTCGGCCACGAGACCGACTGGACGCTGATCGACCACGCCGCCGATCTGCGCGCCCCGACGCCGACCGGGGCCGCCGAGAAGGTCGTGCCGGTCCGCTCCGAACTGATGGCGCAACTCGCCGATCTGTCGCGCCGCCAGGCCGGCGCGATGGCCCGCCTCTCCGACCGCCGCCGCGGCGATCTGCGCGCGCTGGCGCGCGCCTTGCCGGGGCCGGAGGCGGTGCTGTCGGGTCCGCGTCAAAGGCTCGACCTTGCGGCCGCGCGGCTGGCGCCGGCTCTGGCGCGCAACGCCCGCGCGCATGAGCAGGTGCTGGCCGCTGTCGCGCAACGTCTCGGCCGGCAGTCTCCCTCGGTGAAGCTGGCGGGTTTCGGCGCGCGGCTCGAGGGCCTGTCGAAGCGTCTCGCAGCCTCCCGCGATGCCCTCCTCAGGGCGGAACGGGTCCATATCGCCCGCGCCGGGAGCCAGGTCGCCGATCTCGGCGCGCGCGCCGGCCGCGCTTTGGCGAATCTCGTCCAGCGACGGCGGGAGCGGCGCGACGTGCTGACGGAACGCCTGTCGCGCGGCTTTGGCCAAATCGTCGCCCAGCGCCGCTCGCTGCTCGATTCGCGCTGGTCCCTGCTGGCCTCTCTCGGCCCGCAATCGGTGCTGGCGCGCGGCTATGCGCTGGTGCGCGACGAGGGCGGCGAATTGGTGCGCGGCGTGGCGGGCGCGAAACCGGGCCAGGCGTTGAGCGTGCAGGTTTCGGATGGGCGCTTCTCGGCGGTGGTCGCGGGTGGAGGCGACACCGTCGCACGACCCCATAGGCCGGCCCGCCGCGACATGGCCAAGCCGGGGCAGGGCGATCTGTTCTGAGCCGCGCTACAGCCCCTTCAGAAACGCCTTCACCCGCTTCAGCGCATCCTCGCGCGCGGCGGGATTGGTACCGACGGTCGCCTTGCCGGTTCCCGTCGCCGAATAGGCGATGTCGTTGCGCTCCCTCACCTCGAGGCGTGGGTGGTCGAAATCGTGCAGCGCGCCGGGGTAGAGAACGAGCTCGACCTTCTCGCCGCGCGCCTGCGCCGCCTTGGCGAGGAAGTCGCACGGCGCATGCGGCGTCCAGTCGTCGGCGTCGCCCATCAGGATCATGACCGGCAATCGCGCGGAAAAACTGGTCGAGTCCGATTGCACGCGGCAGCTCGGATAGAACGCGATCGCCCGCACGAAATCCGGGCCGGTGTCGGCGGGCCGGCGGTCCTTGCGGGCGGCGGCGAGGATGGCCGAGCCGCCGCCCGACCAGCCCATCAGCGAAATCGCCGCGGGCAGGACGTCCTCGCGCAGCTGCAGCCAATGGCGCGTTGCCGTGGCGTCGGCGACCCGCTCGCGGCTCGCCCTGACCGTCAGGTCCTTGACGCCGCATTGCGAGCCGAGTTTGCGCGAGCCGTAGCTGTCGGGCATCACGACGAGGAAACCCTCCGCGGCCAGACGCTCGCCCCAGTCGGAATGCCGGGTCGACAACTGGCCGCTGACGCGCCAGAGGCCGCCGCAGCCATGCATCGCGACCACGGCCGGGAACGGTCCCGGCCCGGCCGGACGATAGATCACGGCGTCGAGTTGTCCGTCCTCGGCGGGAATGCGGACGCGCTCATAGCCGCCCGCCCATGCCGGCGCGGGCAGCAGCAGACCGCACAAGCAGGTCAGCAGGGTCGCGAGACGCATCGGACTGGACATCATGGGCAGGGGCGCTATCACAGGGGCGAGACTATTCAGATAATCCGCTTCCCGATCAACGGTTTCGATTCATTTAGATGAATATCAGCGAGCGTCTTCCGCTGCCGGGCCCCGAGGCTGCCCTCGATTATGGCCATGGCGAGTTCCGCGTCGTGCGGCCGGGCGCCTTCGTGCGCTGCGCCGTCACCGGCGCCCCGATCAGGCTCGACGAACTCCGCTACTGGTCGGTCGACTGGCAGGAGGCTTATGTCTCGCCCGAGGCCGTGCAGCTAAGGCTGCGCCGGGCCGGAAAGCGCTGAGCCGCTAAGCGCTGAGCCGGCGGGCAAGCGGTCCAGCAGCCGGCCGATCGCCGCCGGATCGTCGAAGACGAGCGCGACCGGCAGCACCACCAGCCTGGCTCGCTCTCCGGCCGGCCAGAGCGGGCCGAGCTTGGTCATGTCCTTCTCGGTCGTCGCGATGAGGCAGTCGAGCCGGGTGGCCTCGGCGATCAGTTCCGCCACATCCGCCGGCGTATAGGCATGGTGGTCGCCGAAATGGCGCTCCGCGACGATTACAGCGCCGATCTGCCGCAAGGTCGCGCCGAATTTGTCCGGCCGGCCGATTCCGGACACCGCGAGGACGGACCGACCCGCCAGCGCGGCCGCGATGGCGGGCTGCGGCGTGAGGCGCCCGGTCAGGACCGCAAGCCCGGCTCTTTCGGCGCGCGCGGCAACCGCCGATCCTGCCGCGCCATCGCCGATCACGATGACCGCGTCGGTGGCCTCGAACTGGCCCGCCAGCGGCGCACGCAGCGGCCCGGCGGGCAGGCACAGGCCGTTGCCGACGCCGACCGCACCGTCGACCACCGCCAGCCGCAAGGCCTTGGCGAGCGAAGGGTTCTGCAGACCGTCATCCATCACGACCACGCTCGCGCCGAGCGCCTTCGCCAGAGCCGCGCCGGCCGGCCGGTCGCGCGCGACGACGGTCGGTGCATGACCGGCCATCAGCAGCGCCTCGTCGCCGACATCCGCCGCCATATGGAGCGCCGGATCGACGATGACGGGGCCTGCGAGCCGGCCGCCATAGCCGCGCATCAGCACGAAGGGCGTTTCGCCGCGCGCCGCCAGCATCCGCATCAATGCGATCGCCGTCGGCGTCTTGCCCGCTCCTCCCACGACGAAATTCCCGACGCAGATCACCGGGACGCCTACGCCAGCGCCCGGCCGCCGCATCCGCCGCAGCGTCTGAGCGCCATACACCCAGCCGAGCGGCCACAGCAGCCAGGCCAGCCAGTCGGGCTGCGGCCGCCACCAGAAGCCCGGCGCGCGCATCAGGTCGCGCCGTCGCGCTGGCCGATGGCGACGCGCATCAGCAGCGGCTCGATCGCCTGCATGGTCCGGGAGAGCGCGCCGCCGAGCCTTGCGCTGGTGCCGGCCGCCGCGCGCGCGACCTCCCTGGCGCTGGCCGGGTCGCTCAGCCAGCGATGCACCGTTGCCGCCAGTTCCTGCGTGTCGGCGACGCCTCGCGAGCCGCCATCGCCGTCGAAGGCGGCGAAGATCTCGTTGAAATTCTCGACATGGGGGCCGTGCACGATGGCGCAACCGAGTTTTGCGGGCTCGATCGGGTTGTGCCCGCCGACTGGCACGAGCGAGCCGCCGAGAAACGCCACCTGCGAGAGCCGGAAGAGCAGGCCGAGTTCGCCGACCGTATCCGCGATATACAACTCCACATCGGCGTCCGGCGCGTGTCCGGCCGCGCGGCGCGCGACCGACACGCCGTTGGCCTCGCACAGCTCCTCGATCTCCGCCCCGCGCTGCGGGTGGCGCGGCGCGATGATGGTCAAGAGCTTCGGCAGATGCGGCTTGATCCCGAGATGCGCAGACAGCACCATCTCGTCCTCGCCCGGATGCGTCGAGGCCGCGATCCAGACCGGCCGGCCGGTGGTCAGCCCGTCGAGGATCGCCAGCGTATCGGCGTCGGCGGGCGGAGCGGGCACGTCGAATTTCAGGTTGCCGGCGACGCTGACGCGCGGCGCGCCGAGCTGCGCCAGCCGCTCGGCGTCGCCCTGCGACTGGGCGAGGCAGCATTCGAAGCAGGAGAGCAGGTAGCGCGAGGTCTGTGGGGCCTTGTACCAGCGCCTGAAAGAGCGCGCCGACATGCGGGCATTGACCAGCACCAGCGGCACGGCGCGCTTCTTCGCCTCGATCATCAGGTTGGGCCAGATCTCGGATTCGCAGATCAGGCCGATCTGCGGCCGCCAGTAGTCGAGGAACCGGCGCATGTAGCGCGGCACGTCGAGCGGCAGGTACTGGTGGATCACGCCGGGCGGCAGCCGCGCCGCCAGCAGCCTGGCGGAGGTCACGGTCCCGGACGTCACCAGCACGGCCAGGCCCCGCCTTTGCAGCTTCTCGACCAGCGGCAGCAACGTCACCGTTTCGCCGACGCTCGCGCCGTGCAGCCAGACCAGTGTCTTGTCCGGCCGGCGCACGCCCGGATAGCCGCGCCGTTCGGCAAAGCGCGTCGGGTCTTCCTTGCCGCGCCGCCGCCGCCAGACCAGCAGCCCCGCCGCCGCAGGCTCCAGCAGCGCGGTGGCCATGCGGTAGCCGCTCAGCAATGCGCCCTGGCCAATCATGCCGCCCGGCCCGTGACGGCGGCCGCCTCGGCCTCGAGGCGCGCCTGCCGCAGGCCGGCGCCCGGATCGACCGCGCCGACCAGCGCGTAGGCACGCGCATGGGCCGCGTCGAGCCCGTCCTGAAGCGCGAGCCTCGCGATCTCGCAGGCCGCCTCGTCGGCATCGCGCGCCACACTGATCGCCTCGCCGACGACGATCGCGCCGCGCCCGAAGGGCAGGCCGATCGAGGCGCGGTCCCAGCTCCTGAAGTCGATCCGGCGGCTGGTCACGACCGCGATCGGCCGGATCGGCCGGCCCGAGGCGCGGGCGAGCTGGATGATGCCGATGCCCGCGATGCGGGCGCGCTTGGGAATGTCGGCGGTCAGCACCATGGTGTCGCCGGCCTTGAGATGACGCAGCATGGCCAGAAACGCGCTCGCCCCGCCCTTTTCGCGGATCTTCTTGCCGAGCGCGCCGGAACCCCGGATCGCGCCGATGCCGAGCTGGCGCAAAGCCACCGCGTTGAAGCCGCCATCGCCATGGCGCGAGACCAGCGAGCAGGCGGGCATCCAGTCCGGCCGCGCGAAGGGGATCATGATGTGCTGGCCGTGCCACATCGCGATGATCAGCGGCAGGCCGGGGCGCACCTGCTCATAGATGTCGGCGGGCTCCACGACGATGCGGTTGGTGCGGCGCACGAGCTTGAGATAGCCGGCCAGCAGGCGGCCGATCGTCTCCTGCGCCGCGCGCGTCTTGAGGATGGAAAAACCCATGAAGTCCTGTCCGGAACCGTTCTGGAGCACGATGATTGTGTTCGGAACCACTCCGTCATCCCGGTCTTGCCCCGGGATCCATCATAAGGCTCGACGGTGCTTTACGATGGATTCCGGAGCTACGCAGCTTCGCTGCTTGTCCGGGATGACGGTGTGTTTCTACGTCAAATCGTCATGCTCTCGCAGCTCAGGCGTGGCCCGTCTCGGGGTCGAGCAGGCGGTGCAGATGCACCACGAAATAGCGGGTCTGCGCCTGATCGACCGTCGCCTGCGCCTTGGCCTTCCAGGCGGCATGGGCGCTGGCGTAGTTCGGGTAGACGCCGACCATGTCGATCTGGGAGAGATCCTTGAAGGTCACCCCGTCCAGCGAACTCAGTTCGCCGCCGATGACGAGATGCAGAAGCTGCTTGGCTTGCGGTTCCGCGGCCATGGGTCCCTCCGATATCGGGCTGGTCTAGTTGCGCTCATAGAGCATGAGAATCGGCTGCGCGAGTGCCGATCGCCGATTTGCGGCTTATTGAAGCGGAACCGCTCAGATTCGCTGAGTCTGGCCGTCGCGCATGCGTTTCATCGCGCCCAGCAGCGGCGCCGAAAGCCCCGCGCCGCTCGCGACCAGCATGCCGTGCATCGGCGTCTCGCGGTTGTAGACGACCGCGCTGCCGTCCCCGTTGCTGACCCTGCCGCCGGCCTCGGCCAGGATCAGGTCGGCGGCCGCAATGTCCCAGTCGCGCGAGTCGGGCGAAACGAGGCCGGCGTCTATCGTGCCGTCGGCGATGCGCGCGAACCGCAGCGCCAGCGAGGGGATCTTGTCGGCGGGTGTGAAGGGCTCCAGCCGCGCCAGCGCGTCGAGCATCGGCTTGGGGCCGGCGATGCGCGCTTGTGCGAGGCTGGTGAGGCGCGAGGCGAAAATCGGCTCGCCATTGCGCTGCGCGCCGCCCCCCGTGATCGCGGTGTAGGTCGCATCGCAGGCCGGCGCGTGGACGATGCCGAGGATCGGCCGGCCCTCGTCGAGCAGCGCGACGCAGACCGCCCAGTCCGGCGAGCCGGCCATATAAGCGCGCGTGCCGTCGATCGGATCGACCACCCAGACGAAGCGGCGCGAGAGCCGCAGCGCGTCGTCGACGGTCTCCTCCGAGAGCCAGGCGGCTTCCGGCAGCAGCACCGAAAGCTGGATGCGCAGAAAGGTGTCGACGCCGATATCGGCCTCGGTCACCGGAGAGCCGCCGGCCTTCGACCAAGTTTTTGCGGCGGTCTTCTCGCCGGGGCGAAACAGGCCGAGCGCGATCTCGCCGGCCGCGATGCAGCTTTCGCGGATCGCCGGCAGCAGATCGGACGCGATCGGCATCGGGGGCGTGCTCATCATGCTCTCCGTATCGGCTCACGGTGCTGGAGAGACAAGCGCCAAATGCCGCTGCGCACCGAAAGATTCCGTCAAGCATCATGCATGAAACAGGCCATGTATGGCCGTTCAGGCCTCAAAACACGGTCTTTTAACCGAGCCCCTTAAGCGCTCGGGAAGGTGAGGCGGCCACTCTCACATGGCAAGCACGAGAGCCCCAGAACACACAGAGGGCTCCGGAGCGGCAGGGATTACAGAGAGGCGTTAATCAGATGGCCAGCGTCACGCCGGCTGCCGGAGAGGCCATGTTCGGCCTCTCCGGCAGCCCGACAACCCCCAGCATCGTCGCCCGCAATCCGATGCCGGCGCAGGCCGAGTTCCGCTGCGTCGAGCGGATCGGGCCGGTCCGCATCCTGCGCGCCGGAGCCGGCTGGCGCGGCGTCGCCTTGCGTCTTACCACGGCCGCGAATGGCGACGAGCCTACAGACGAGCGCTTCGAACTGGCGCTGACCGCCGGCGACGGCCGCTCGATCACGGTCGCGGTCGCAGACAGCGACGACGCGGTCGCGCTCTGGCGCGATTGCGGCCGCACCAGCGGCCTGTCGCTGCTGCTGGAAACCGATTACGGCGTCATCTCCGAGCCGTACCCCCAGGTCGGCAGGCTGGCGCTCGGCCCGATCCGGATCAGGCGGCGCTATTCTGTGCTGAACGGCCGCCGGCCGAGGTTTTTGACGCGGCGTAAGACGGGGAAGCTCGGCGACCGGCCGGTGGTTGTGTCGGGGGAGCGGTTTACGGATTGAGGGTCGTGCAGCCGTCTTCCGGCTCGGCGACGGCGGATCAGGCCTGCGCGGGCGCCCACATCTTCGTCAGCGAGTCCGCCGCGATGAAGTCGACGGGCCTCGATGCGACCGGCGGCGGGGCCAGGATGCCCTGTCCGAGATAGGCGATCGCCGACATGAAGCCGTTGCGCGAAAAGGGCTTGGGAATGACTCCATGGCCGCCCGCGAAATCCGCCGGAACCATTCGCGGATTGGCGGTGACGTAGACGACGATCGTCGCGGTCCAGCGACGCCGGATCAGCGCCGACACGTCCAGTCCGCTGGAGCCGCCGGCCAGTTGAATATCGACGAACGCCAGGTCCGGCTCGATCTCCTGGCGCATCGCCTCAACCTCGTCGAGAGACGCCGCCTCGCCGACCACAAGGTGGCCGGCGTCCTCGACCATCATCCCGATATCCATCGCCAGCAGCGGCTCGTCCTCTACGATCAGGATTGTCAGAGGTCTGAATTCGCCCATTCGCTAATACGCGCCTTCCATGCTGAGCGTCACCCGCGTGCCCTTGGGGAGCCGCACCCAGGTCACGTCGGCCTTGGCCTGCTTTGACAGCCGGGTGATCAACGTCTTGCCGAGGCCTCCGTTCCCTTGGTCGAGCACGATGCCGTAGCCGTCATCCTCGATCACGATCACCGCCTGGCCCGCTTCCTTCCTGGCCGTGAGGCTGATCGTGCCGGCGCGACCGCCGTCGAGACCATGCTTGATCGCATTGGTCAGCATCTCGTTCAGGACCAGGCCGAGCGAGGATGCGTGTTCGGAGGGAACTTCGATGGGCTGGATGTCGGACACGAAGCGGATGTCCGTGCGCCCGCTCGATCCGATCACGTCCGCCGCCAGGCTCTTGGCGAAGCCGGCGATGTCGAAGCGCGTGACGTCCTTGGACTGGTAGAGCCGCCGATGCACCGTCGCGAGCGCATCGATCCGCTCCATCATCACCTCGAGCCGCGCCGACATCTCGGGATCGTCGATCTGGCGGGACTGGAGCCGCAGCAGCGAGCCGATCATCGTCAGGTTGTTCTTCACCCGATGGTCGACCTCGTGCAGCAGGAGGGTCTTCTCCTCGAGGGCGGCCTCGAGCTCGGCGGTGCGCCGCCGGACCTCGGCGTCGACGATGGCCTTCTGGGCGGCTATTTCGTTTTGCGCCTCGACGCGCGCGGTCACGTCGAGCTGCGAGGCGAAGAAGAACTTCAACGTGCCATCGTCGCCATGGACCGGACTGAGGTAGAGCGCGTTCCAGAACCGCGTGCCGTCCTTGCGGTAGTTCAGCAGATCGACGTCGATGCTGGACTCGCTGGCGATGGCCTCGCGGATGCGGGCGACGGCTTTGGGATCGCTGTCGGGGCCCTGCAGGAAGCGGCAATTCTGCCCGAGGATTTCGTCCCGGGCATAGCCGGTCAGCTTCTGAAACGCCTCGTTGCAGAACACGATCGGGTTGTCGTGCAGCGTTGGGTCGGTCACCACCATCGGCATGCGCGTTGCACGGACAGCCGCGGCGAAAGGGTCGCCGCGGCCATGCTCGTGAGCGAAGTCGGTCAGATGCCAATCGTCTCGTTGTTTCATCGGGCCTCGCTTGGCGGTCCCAGGTCGCTTCGACGCCAGCGACCAAGACAAGCCGGTTCGGAAGGCGCACCTGATACCGTGCGGCCAAGCGGGCTTAGCGAGACCCGCAAGGATCGTCGTGGCGAAAAGACATGTTTCGATTGAGGCCGGGTCCAACCTCACGCAATCGGTCTGCGCCGACCGCGATCCCGGTTGCAACCCGGTTGCAATGCATTGGGTTCCGCTACACCGCGCTGAAAAATACCGGTCTTCGTGGCCGCGGGCACGATCGGCCCGCTGCCGTCGGAGCGTCTACCCCCAAACCCGCCACACACAATCCGCCGCAAACCCCGCCGCCAGCAGCAGCCCGGCATGCCAGTTCGACCTGAACAGCCTGAGCGCGACCCGCGGCGTCGCCGTGCCGAGCACACTCACCTGCCAGCCGAGATGCGCCGCAAAGGCCGCGAGCCCCAGCCACGCGAAAACCCCGCCGCCCGCAAGCCACGTCGCACCCCCAGCCAGCACCACCGCGAGCGCAAAACACAGCCCCACCGCCTCCCTCGCGAACCGGCCGAAATAGCGCGCGCTCGACTTGATTCCCGCGATCACGTCGTCCTCGATGTCCTGCAGCGCGTAGATCGTGTCGTAGCCGATCGTCCAGGCGATCGCGGCGGCGTAGATCAGGACGGCCGGCGCATCGAGTCGCCCGAAGGCCGCGCTCCAGCCGACCAGCCCGCCCCATGAGAAGGCGAGCCCCAGCACGAATTGCGGCATGTTGGTGATGCGCTTCATGAACGGATAGACCGCCACGATCGCCAGCGAGGCGATGCCCAGCCACACCGTGAAGCGGTTGAACTGCAGCAGCACGACGAGGCCGACGAGCGACAGCGCCACCATGAATGCCGCCGCCTGCTTCGTCGTCACCTGGCCCGAGGGCAAAGGCCGTCCGCGCGTGCGTGCGACCTGCGCATCGAGCTTGCGGTCGACGATGTCGTTGAAGGTCGAGCCCGCCGCGCGCATGACGATCGCGCCGATCAGGAACAGCAGGCAGTGCCAGATGTCGGGAAGGGCTTTGCCGCCGGCGATCGCGGCCAGCCCCGCCGCCCACCAGCATGGCAGCAGCAGAAGCTGCCAGCCGATCGGCCGCTCGATCCGCGCAAGCTTGAGATAGGGACGCAGCGCGCGCGGCGCGCGGGTATCGACCCAGTGGCCGCTCAGCGCATCCGGGAGCGGCGCGTCCGGGTTGGGCGCTTCATGGACCGGCGCGGCCGACACGGGCCGCGATCAGAGCGCGCCCTGGGGAACGCGCATCGGCCCGCCGGTGATGGCGTCGGCGCCGCCGAAGGGGTTCGCGCCCTGCTGCTGGGCCTGCTGCTGCGCCCGGCGCTGCATCGCGGCCTGCTGCTTCACGGCGTTGCAGGCCTGGTTGCGGATGCCGGCCGCCTTGTCGTTGTCGGCCTTCATGCCGTCGACGAAAGTCTGCGGGATCTGGCACCAGTCCATGTTGGCGGCGGCGAATTTCAGTGCGGCCGCGCCGTTGTTGACGAGCCGGCCGAGCGTGCTGCAGGCCTGCTGCGGGCTCAACTTCTTCTTGGCCTTCTGCGTCGCGTTCAGCGAGCCGACGATGGCCTGCCGCTCCTGCAGCAGCTTCTGCATCTGCTCGCAGCCGGAGACCTGAGCGCTGGCAGGGCTGACGCCGAGAGACGCCACCGCGAAACCGAGCATGGCGATGAAGCCAGAGGCTGTCCTGCGCCGCATTGTCGTCCTTCTCCCCTTCAGACCGTGGCGATCGAGGCGGGCGCGCCCGCGCCCGATCGCTGGGCGTACATAACAGTTTGCCGAATTCGCGCCAAGCGCCGCGCGTCTCCCGTGCCGGGGGCCTGTCGGCGAGATCGGCCCCGAGTCTATCGGCTGGCTCGCATGCAACGGAAATGTGGCGGTTTTCCTGCCATCGGCTTATGCGCGTGCGGGTCACGTGCAACTGTGGATACGGAAACGCCGCCATGCCGTCAGCCGAACTCTCAAAGCACAGGCTCCATCTCGAGGCCGGCCTGGCGGCCGGGATCACGGTGCCGCTGGCGCGCGAGCAGGCGAACTACCTGCTCAACGTGCTGCGCCTGAAGACCGGAGACGCGGTTCTCGTCTTCAACGGGCGCGACGGCGAATGGCTCGCCGCCATCGTCGCCCAAGGTCGCAAGCAGGCGAGCCTGAACCCCGTCCGGCAACTGCGCCCGCAGCCGGCGGCGCCGGACCTGCATTACCTGTTCGCGCCGCTGAAACATGCGCGGCTCGACTACATGGCCCAGAAGGCGGTCGAGATGGGCGCGGGCGTGATCCAGCCCGTGCTGACGCGGCGCACGCAGGTCTCGCGGCTCAATCTCGAACGCCTGCGCGCCAACGCGATCGAGGCGGCCGAGCAATGCGGCATCCTCTCTTTGCCGGAGATCAGGCCCGAATGCACGCTTGACGAGGCCTTGGCCGGGCTCGATCCGCAGCGCCTGCTGGTGTTCTGCGACGAGGCGACGGAGCAGGAAAGCCCGCTCGCGGCGCTCGCCGGCGTCGAGCCCGGCCCGCTCGCGCTGCTGATCGGTCCCGAGGGCGGCTTCGACGAAGCCGAGCGCCAGCGCATCCTGGCGCGCCCTCGCACGCTGCGGCTCTCGCTTGGCCCGCGCATCCTGCGCGCCGACACGGCCGCCGTGGCCGCGCTTGCGCTGGTGCAGGCTGCGCTCGGCGACTGGCCGCGCTGACGGCTTGGGAGATGCGGCCCGCGCTCGCGCGATCTTGCACGGATGCGATTGCGGCTGTGCCGCCAGCGCGCATCGCGGGTCGTTGTGGTGCGCTCGCGTGTCGCCTATGTCTGGCTCCGTCCCGAGCCTGATCCGGCTGCGCGCCCGCGTATCCGGAAGCCTGGCCTCAAGTAGAAGCCTGCCGGAGCGCCCATGGCTCGCGATGTATCCGATTCGACCCCGGTCTCCGGCAAGGGCGAGCTGATCGCCTGGATCGCGGCCGGCGAGAAGCCGGCCTCCGCTTTCCGGCTGGGCACCGAGCACGAGAAATTCCCGTTCTACCTGCACGACCTCTCGCCCGTGCCCTATGACGGCGCCGGCGGGCGCGGCGGCATCCGCCATCTGCTGGAGGGCATGCAGCAGCGGCTCGGCTGGGAGCCGATCGTCGACGCCGGCCGCGTCATCGGGCTGGCCGGTCCCGAGGGTGGCGGCGCGATCTCGCTGGAGCCCGGCGGCCAGTTCGAGCTGTCCGGCGCACCGGTGGCGACGCTGCACGAGACGGCGGCCGAGCTCGCCGCGCATCTGTCGGACGCCAACGCAGTGGCGCAGGCTCACGGCATCGGCTTCGTCTCGCTCGGCCATTCGCCGCTCTGGACGCGAGGCGAGACGCCGATGATGCCCAAGAGCCGTTACGGGATCATGGCCAACTACATGCCGAAGGTCGGCGCGCGCGGCCTCGACATGATGTTCCGCACCTGCACTGTGCAGGTGAATCTCGACTTCTCGACCGAAGCCGACATGGTCAGGAAGCTCAGGGTCTCGCTCGCTTTGCAGCCGCTGGCGACCGCGCTGTTCGCCTCCTCGCCCTTCACCGAGGGCGCGCTCAACGGCTTCCAGTCGATGCGCTCGGAAATCTGGCGCGACACCGACAGGGCCCGCTCCGGCATGCTCGCCTTCGCTTTTGAGCCGGCGATGTCCTACGAGGCCTATGTCGACTGGGCGCTCGACGTGCCGATGTATTTCGTCAAGCGCGGACCGACCTATCACGACGTCGCAGGCTCCTCCTTCCGCGATCTGCTGGCAGGCAGGTTGCCGCAGCTGCCGGGCGAACACGCCACCATGTCCGACTGGGCGAACCATCTCGGCACGCTATTCCCCGAGGTCAGGCTGAAGCGTTTTCTCGAGATGCGCGGGGCCGATGCCGGGCCGCAGGGGATGCTGAACGCGCTGCCGGCCTTCTGGGTCGGGCTGCTCTACGATCAGACGGCGCTCGACGCCGCTTGGGACATTGTCGCGCCGTGGACCGAGTCCGACCGCCAGGCCCTGCGCGACGCGGTCCCCCGGCAGGGCCTCGAGGCGACGATCGCGGGCCGGCCCCTGCGCGCGCTGGCGGGCGAGGTGCTGGCGCTGTCGCGCGCAGGCCTGGCGCGTCGCGCCCGGCTGGACGAAGCCGGCCGCGACGAGACCGGCTATCTCGATCCGGTGATGGCCATCGCCGAATCCGGCCGCACGCTGGCGCAGGACCTCGCCGATCGCTTCGCGCGCGACTGGCAAAGCGAGATCGCTCCCGTCTTCGCGCAGGAGCGCATCTGACCCGCGACACGCCGAAAAACGTGATCTCACGGCGGATTTCGCCAGTCATCTTAACGCTTTGTCCAAGGATTGCCGGTTAAGTCGGCGGCATGGACAGGCTCGCGACGCTCATCAATCGCTACCGCCGCGACGAACGCGGCGCGACCGCGATCGAATATGGCCTCATCGGCAGTCTGGTCTCGATCGGCGTCATCACCTGGGCGACGCAGATGGGCACGACGCTGAACGGCTTCTTCCAGACGGTCGCCGTCGCGATCGTGGGTCCCTGATCGGGCGCGCCCCGCCGGCCCATTGCGCTCTCACTCCGCCGCCGTCTTGAAGCTCGCCAGGTTGTCGAGACTCTGGATGATGTGCTCGGCCAGCGCGTTCGAGAGCACGGACGGATCGAAGCGCGTGCGCAGAAGCCCGATCTTGCAGGAGGGCAGGGTAGCGTAGCCCTCCGACGGCCCCAGGATCCGCATGCCGGGCCTCACCGCGCTTTCGGGCAGCACCGAGACCGCCAGCCCCGCCACGACCGCCGCGCCGACCGCCGTCGAGTTCCAACTCGCATAGAGCACGCGGAAGCGCCGCCCCTTCTTCTCCAGCGCCTCGACTGCGGCCTGCCGCCAGTTGCAGGTCGGCCGGCCGAGCGCCAGCGGCAGCGGATCCTCCTCATGCACGCCATGGCGCGCAGAGGTGACCCAGAGCAGCGGCTCGATCCGGATGATCTCGCCCTGGCCCCGGCTCTCGACATGGGTGATGATGGCGAGGTCGATGTCGCCGGTGGCGATGCGCTCGGCCAGCATCGGCGTCGGCTCGCAGACCACCGTCACCTCCGCGCGCGGATTGGAGCGGGCGAAACGGGCCAGGATCTCGGGCAGATAGCGGTCGGCATAGTCGTCGGGCACGCCGAGCCTGATCCGGCCCTTGAGGTCGGCCTCAGTGAAGCTCGCGACGCATTCGAGGTTCAGCCGCACGATCCGGCGGGCATAGTCGAGCAGGCGCTCGCCATCCTCGGTCAGCTTGGCGTGGCGGCCGTCGCGGCCGAAGAGCGGCCGGCCGACGCGCTCCTCCAGCCGCTTCATCTGCATCGACACCGCCGATTGCGTCTTGAAGACGATCTCGGCGGCGCGGGTGAAGGAGCCGGTGTCGGCGATGGCGACGAAGGTCTTGAGCTGGTCGGCGTCGAGCACATGCGCCATGGCGGTCCCCGGTTCAGTTCATCAATATCCGTGCGATGAAGCATCATAAGCATTCGTTTGGCTGATGACCAGAGCAAAGCTATCCTTCGGTCACTCTCAGGTTCCTGCCGCCGCCTGTCGCGGCCGGGGGAGATGCTGGAAGCCGTTACCACTCAGGAGGCTGTCATGCTGATCATGACCTTTGCCGCGAAGTCTGTCTCGTCCGTTCCCGCCGGGTTTGCGCGTCTCGCCCTCCGTGCGGCCGGCCAGGTGAGCGCTGGACTGACGTCGCTCGTGAAAGCCCTGATTCACCGCCGCGCCGTGATGCGTCTCAGCGAACTCGACGAGCGCGGGCTCAAGGATATCGGCCTCGTCCGTTCCGATGTCGAAGGCGCGCTGGCGAGTTCCTGGCTGAGCGATCCGTCGAGCATCCTCGCCTCCCGTTCGGCGTCGCGCTCCTGCGTCGCCTCGGCTCGCCGCGAGGAAGGCCTTCGACAGGCCAATCTGACGTCCGTGGCCGCGCCGCGCGCCAATCCCGCGCCGCGCGAAAAGGCCGTGGCTGCCAATCCGATTGCGTGCAGCGCCTGACCCCTTGGGGCTGCGCGTTCCTGCGGGCGGAGGCTTCGTGCCTCCGCCCTTTTTTGTCGTGGGCGCCAAAACCTTGCGGATCGGCAGAATTTTTGGCTCGCGCGAATGTTATCGATTGCAGGGTCGCCTCGACAAACGGCGACCAAAACCGATTGATTTCACGATTCCTCAGCCAACCGGTCCCATTCGGGACGTGTTATCCGTTTGTCCTTTGTGGGGTCCCCTCGGCCTCGGCTTTTGGGAGACGTTTGGTAAGGCACGATTAACCAAAAAGCTGCGACTGCTCACGCGGGGGTAATATTTTGCACCGTCGCAAGATTTGCGACCAAGGAGAACAGTCGTGAAATTTCAGGACATGCGGATTGGCCTCAAAATGGCGATCCCGATGGTCGTCATCGGCGTGATCGGGCTGGGCGCGGCTGTCTATGGCGGCCTGCAGTTCAAGAGGATCGAAGAGACCTATTCGCGTTTCGTCACCGAGCGCACGACCGCGATCCTCAGCAATGCGCGGGCGACGCGCGCCATGACCGACATCCTCGGCAGCATTTACAAATCGCTTGGCCATCCTGCGTACATGAAAGAGCGCGACAGCAGCGGAGCCGAGGCGAAACGTGCCTACGATACCGCGCTGAATCTCTTGCAGGAAGCCAAGGCGAGCTTTCCCCGGCAGGCCGCGCGCTACGACGAGTTCTCGCTGCAGCTCATCGCGGTCAGGCCGCAGATCGACCAGGTGGTGTCCCATGCGAGCAAGGACGAAACCGTCGAGGCGCTGTCGGTCGTCTCGCAACTAGATCGCAGCCTCAGTGTGACGATGGCGGCGGCGGCGCAACTCAATGACGAGATCAAGGCTGACACCGAGGCCCGCACGGCTCTGCTGGACGCCGAAGCCATCCAGGCGATCATCGTCTCGCTCGCCGGCGCGGCCCTCGGGCTTCTGGTCGGGCTCGGATTTGGACTTTGGCTCCTCGCCAGGCAGGTCACGGGGCCGCTCGCGCGCCTGAAATCCCGCATGGACGATCTCGCCTCGGGCTCCTACGCCGTCGAGATCGACGGCCAGACCCGCAAGGACGAGATCGGCGTCATGGCGCGCGCCGTTCAGGTCTTCAAGGAGAATGGGCTGGCCGTGCTGCGGCTCGAGGCCGAGACGGCGCAGGGACGCGCCGCCGCCGAGGCGCAGGCGCGTCAGATCGAGCAGGACCGCCTCGCCCGCGCCCGGGAGCAGGAACGCCTCGCCGCCGAACAGAGCGAGGTGATGGTCCTTCTCGCCAGCGGGCTGGATCTGCTCTCGAAGGGAGATCTGACCTATCGCATCGACGCCGAGGTCGCCTCGGAATACGTGAAGCTGCGCGACGACTTCAGCGCCGCCGTCACGAAGCTCTCGGCGACCGTCAGCACGATCCAGGCGACCTCGGGCGATGTCGGCAACGCCGCGCGCGAGATCAACATGGGCGCCGACGACCTCTCGAAGCGCACCGAGGAGCAGGCCTCCTCGCTCGAGGAAACCGCCGCCACCACCGAGGAACTCGCAGCCTCCGTCAAGGCTTCCGCGAATGCCTCGCGGCAGGCCGTGGCGCTCGCCGACGAGGCGATGAACGTAGCCCAGAAGGGCGGCGCGATCGTCACCGATGCGGTGGCGGCGATGGCGCGCATCGAACTGGCCTCACGAAAAATCTCCGACATCACCTCGGTCATCGACGAGATCGCCTTCCAGACCAATCTGCTGGCGCTGAACGCGGCGGTGGAAGCCGCGCGCGCCGGCGACGCCGGCAAGGGCTTCGCCGTCGTCGCCTCCGAGGTCCGTACATTGGCCCAGCGCTCCGGCGAGGCGGCCAAGGACCTCACGGCGCTGATCACCGAGTCCGGGATCGAGGTCGCGCAGGGCGTCGGTCTCGTCCGTTCGGCCGGCGAGGCGCTGGAGCGGATCGTCGAGGCCTCGCGCAAGGTCTCGTCGACGGTCTCCGACATCTCGGCGGCGGCCGCCGAACAGGCCAACGGCATCGACGAGATGAGCCAGACGGTCGCCCATATGGACGAGATGACCCAGCAGAACGCTGCGCTGGCGGAAGAAAGCGCCGCCTCGGCGACCTCGCTATCGGGTCAGATCGGCCGGCTGAACGAACTGGTGGCGAGCTTCCGGACCTCCGACAACGTCACGCAATTGCGGGGACTGGCCGCCACCATGGCCGGCAGCGCAGCCGAGACCATCAAGTGGTCGGAGCGTCGCCGGGCCTGATCGCGTCACCGGGCTGGCGAAAGGAGAGGGTGGGCGCGCGAGCGCCTGCCCTTTTTCGTCAGCGGCGCTGCCCGCCGAACATCGTATCGAAGATGTCCTTCATCGCATTCTGGTGGCTGTCCTGCACCTGTCGGCCGGTTTCGAACATGCGGTTGAGCGCATCGAGGCCGATCGAGCCCGGCCCGGTTTCCGTAGAGGGCGGCGCGTCGTCCTGCGGCTCGGGCTCGCGCCGGCCGCGCGGCTCGGGACGAGGCTCCGGCGCGGCCTGCGCTCCGCCGCCGAACATGCCGGTCAGGATCTGGCCGAGCGCGCCGCCGCCCATCTGGTCCATGCCCATCTGACCGCCCGGCATCTGCCCGCCGCCGAAAGGCCCGCCTCCTTGAGTCTCGCCGCGTCCCGGCGTCTGGCCGTTGCCGAACATCTGCCCGAAGATCGCCTCCAGCGGGTTCGTCGGCGTCTGCTGCCGGGGCGGCGGGGCCGGCTGCATGCCGGGCATCTGGCCCTTCATCATCTCGGCGAACTGGCCGAGAATGCCGCCCATGCCGCTGCTGCCGGCGGATTTGAACAGCCCTCCCATCACCATGGAGGCGATGATCGGCAGCATCTGCTTGAGGATCGCCTGGCTGACGCCGCTGGTCGCGGCCGCCTGCGCCGCCACCGCCTGGCTGACCTCCCTCGAGCCGAAAATCTGGCTCAGCACGTTGTTGCCCGCAACCTGCGCGTTGTCGGGGATGCCGTCGCCATTGGCGTCGTACATCCGCCCGAAGGGCGAGGCGGTCATCATCTGGGCGAGGCTCCCGAAGGCGTAGGGATCCTGCGTCTGGCGCTGCAGCCCCATCGAGAAGGCCGGCAGCAGCGCCTCGATCGCGCTCTGCGTCTGCTGTTGCGAGAGGCCGTAGGCCCTGCTGAGGTTCTGCATCGCCTGGCCGTTCTGGGCCTGCATCATCATCTCGTAGAGATTGGTCATGGTGCGCCTCCCAGGGGCTGGCGGTCTGCCGCCGCATGGTCGGGGACGATAGCAGCGCCCGGCATCGAGGCAAGCGGGCCCGCCGCCAGCGCTTCCCGCTCCAGCCTGGCGATGCCGCGATAGGCGAAGACGAGCGCGACGATGCCGAACACCACCGCGCCCAGCGCCGAGCCGACGAGCGCGCCCTTCGGCCCGCCGATATGCGCGCCGAGGAAGGCGAGCGGCATGGTGCCCAGCGTCGCCCGGCCCCAACTGAAAACCGTCGAGAGCAGCGGCATGCCGAGATTGTTGAAAGCGGCGTTGGCGACGAAGAGAAGCCCGACGAAGACCCACATCGGCCCCGCGATCAGGCAGAAGAACAGCACGAGCTCCGCCGTCAGTCCGGTCGCGCCGAAGGCCGCCGCGATCGGCTGGCGCAGCAGCACCAGCGCCAGCCACGAGATCAACACGCAGGCCACCGCGAAGATCGCCGAATCGGTCAGGCCCTTGCGCATCCGGTCGAACCGGCCCGCGCCCCAGTTCTGGCCGAGGATCGGCCCGACCGCGCCAGACAGCGCAAAGAGCACGCCGAAGGCGACCGGCACCAGCCGGTCGATGATCGCCATCGCCGCCATCGCCGCGTCGCCATAGCGCGCGATGACGCCGGCGAAGACCGCGTTGGCGATCGGGTTGGAGAGGTTGGTCAGGATCGCCGGGCCCGCGATGGCGGCCATCCTGCCCGTGTCCTGCGTAAGCCCGGCGATCGTGGGCCGCGCGACGATGTCATGGACCGTCACCGCGCCACGGAAGCCGATGGCGAGAATGAGGATGCGCGCCAGCACGATCGCCACGGCCGCGCCATCGGGCCCCAGCCCGAGCCCGAAGATGAAGAGCGGGTCGAGGACGGCCGTCGCCAGCCCGCCGCCGAGCGTCACGAACATGGCGCGCCGCGCATCGCCGACGGCCCGCAGTACGCCCGAAAAGGCCATGCCGACCGCCATGACGATGTTCGACGGCAGCACGATCCAGAGGAAGGACAGCGCGACCGCATGCGTCTCGCCTTGCGCGCCGAGCAGGCGCAGCAGCGCCGGCAGGAACGGCAGGGCAAGCGCCGACAGCGCCAGCGCCGCGACCGCCGTCAGCGCGATGGCGGAGCCGGCGATGCGTCTGGCGGCCGACCTGTCGCCGGCCCCGAGCGCGCGCGCCGTCAGCGCCGAGACCGCGATCATGAAGCCGAGATTGATCGAGATCATCAGGTAGAGCACGATCGTGGCGAAGCCGACGCCCGCCGTCGCCTCCGGCCGGCCGAGCCAGGAGACGTAGAGCAGCGAGAGCAGATCGACGACGAAGATCGCCATCAGCCCGATCGAGGCCGTCGCGGTCATCACCGTGACGTGCCGCATCAGCGAGCCGGTGACGAAAACCGCCTCCTCGCGGCCGCCGGGCGGGCTCACCGCTCGGGCTCGCCGACGCCGCCGACCGCGACCTCCGCCCCGCCATCCTCGATCACCTCGCGGGTTTCCTCGGTGAGCGCCTTCGACTTGCCCTTGGGCTTGACCAGCGGCTCGGGCGTGACGCGCGGCACCTTGTTGAGCGCGGCGGCGATGCCCTCCGTGTACTGGATCTCCATGCGCTGGGCGTCGCGGTCGCGCACGCTGTCGATGACGAGGTTCGCCTCCTCATAGTTCAGGCCGAGCCCCTCCAGCGTGACGCGGCCGAAATCAAGCGCCGATTCGAAGGTCTCGCGGAGCTGGTAGTCGACATTGGCCTTCATCAGTTCGATGGCGTGGATGCGGTCATAGGCGCGGGCATGCAGCCTTGCCTGCGGGAACTCGGCCCTGGCCATCTCGACGATCCGCAGTGCGGCTTCCTTGTGGTCGATGCAGATGCAGATAACCCGCGCCTTGCCCGCGCCCGCCGCGCGCAGCACGTCGAGCCGGGTGCCGTCGCCATAATAGATCTTGAAGCCGAAATTCGCCGCGGATCGGATGCGCTCGACGTCCGAATCGATGATCGTGACGTCGACATGCTGCAGCAGCAGCGCCTGCGTCACGATCTGCCCGAAGCGGCCGAAGCCGACGACGACGACCGAGGCCGCGCCCGCCCCGTCGAAGTTCTCCTCCATCGTCTCTGGCGTCGCGCGCCCCAGCAGCCAGCCGTCGATCAGCTTGGCCGCGACCGGGCCGATCAGCATGGAGAGCGCCGCCAGCGCCGTGACGATCGCGCTCTGCTGGCTGGTGAGCAGGCCGAGCGACAGGCCCAGCGGCAGCAGCACGAAGGCGAATTCGCCCGCCGGCGAGAGCAGCGCCCCGGCCCGGATCGCCTCCGTCGTCGAGGAGCACGACGCCCTCAAGATCGAGGCCGCGACCGCGATCTTGAACAGCACGAGGAGCGGCGCGGCCAGCGCCAGCAGCAGCCAGTTGTCGAGCACGAGCTTCAGGTCGAGCGACATGCCGACCGCCATGAAGAACAGGCCGAGCAGTACGCCGCGGAAGGGCTCGATATCGGCCTCGAGCTCGTGGCGGAAATGCGAATCGGCCAGCAGCACGCCCGCCAGAAACGCACCCATCGCCATCGACAGGCCGACATGCTCCATCAGCAGCGCCGAGCCGAGCACGATCAGCAGGGCGGCCGCCGTCATCACCTCCTTCGCGCCGGACTTGGCCAGCATGTGGAAGAACGGGTTCAGCACATAGCGCCCCGCCAGCACGATCGCGGCGACGGCGAGGAAAGCGATCCCGAGGCCCGCCATGGCCGCGCCCGCGCCGCCATTGGCGGCGCCGGTGGTCGCCAGCAGCGGCAGGATGGCGAGCGCGGGCGCGATCGAGATGTCCTGGAACAGCAGGATCGAGAAGGTGCGCCGGCCGTAGTTCTCGTGCCCGTCGCCGCGCTCCTCCAGCAATTGCAGCGCGATCGAGGTTGCCGACAGTGCCAGCGCCAGGCCGACCGCGACCGCGCCGCCGACCGAGAGCCCGAAGAACCAGCCGACCGCGCCGATGGCGAAGGCGCTGAGCGCCATCTGCGACAGGCCCGCGCCGAGAATGTCCTTGCGCATCGAATAGAGCCGCGCCGGCTGCAGTTCGAGCCCGACCAGGAAGAGCAGCAGCACGACCCCGATCTCGGCCGTGCCGCGGATCGTGTTCGGATCCTGGATCACCGCCAGCACAGAGGGGCCGATGACGATGCCCGCCGCGAGATAGCCGAGAACCGCCGACTGGCCGAGCTTGCGAAACAGCGGAACGGCCAGCACCGCCCCGGCGCAGAAGGTCAGGATCGGCGGCAGATAGCTGGTATGGGAGACATCTGCCATGGAGCGCTCGTCGGCTTGAGGGCCGGCTCCGGGGCCGACCCGCCCAATCTAGGCGCTGTTGGGCGATCCTGCGAGTGCGCTGCGGAATGATCGGTCTGCGATCTCATTGAGACCCCACACCCCTCATCCTGAGGAGCGATCCCAGCGGGATCGCGTCTCGAAGGATGCTCCAGCTCGGGCGCGAACCGGAGCATCCTTCGAGACGCCGCTTGCGGGGCTCCTCAGGATGAGGACTCCGAAGGTCTATATGCGATTGGGCGCCACCCACTTTCCTTGACAACGCCCCTTCCAGCCCGAAAGAAGACGCGATCCTCTTGGGAGCTTCCTCGCAGCGTGAAACCGCCGCTCGACATCCTGCTTTGCGCGCCGCGCGGCTTTTGCGCCGGAGTCGTGCGCGCCATCGACGCGGTCGAGAAGGCGCTGACGCTGCATGGCGCCCCGGTCTATGTGCGCCACGAGATCGTTCACAACAAATACGTCGTCGAATCGCTCAAGCGGAAAGGCGCGGTCTTCGTCTCCGAATTGTCGCAGGTGCCCGATGCGACGCGTCCGGTGATCTTTTCCGCCCATGGCGTGGCGAAATCGGTTCCCGCCGAGGCGAGCCAGCGCAATCTCTTCGCCATCGACGCGACCTGTCCGCTGGTGACGAAGGTGCATCGCGAGGCCGAGGTCCATCACAAGCGCGGCCGCCATATCCTGCTCGTCGGCCATGCCGGCCATCCCGAGGTGATCGGCACCATGGGGCAGCTGCCGCCGGGCGCGATCACGCTGATCGAGACGCTCGATGATGTCGCACGGCTCCAGCCGCCCGCCGGCCCGCTCGCCTTCGTGACGCAGACGACGCTTTCGGTCGACGACACGCGCGAGATCGTCGAGGCGCTGAAAGCCCGTTTCCCGGAGCTGATCGCGCCGCACAAGGAAGACATCTGCTACGCCACGACCAACCGCCAGGAGGCGGTCAAGCATGTCGCGCCTCGGGTCGACGGGCTGATCGTCGTCGGCTCGCCGAATTCCTCCAACTCGCAGCGCCTGCGCGAGGTCGCCGAGCGCGCCGGCTGCCCGGCCGCGCGCCTCGTCCTGCGCACCGACGAGATCGACTGGTCGGTCTTCGGCAATATCCGCAGGCTCGGCCTGACCGCCGGCGCAAGCGCGCCCGAAGTGCTGGTCGAGGAGATCATCGACGCCTTCGCGCAACGCTACGAGGTCACGGTCGAGACGGTGTCCACCGCCGATGAGAGCGTGTTCTTTCCGCTGCCGCGCGAACTGCGCGAGCCGACGCCGACCGCGGCCGAGTGAGCGTCCTTGGCGGTCTATACCGAAGTGCCCGATGACGAGATGGCGGCCTTCGTCGCCCGCTATGGCATCGGCGACCTGCTCTCGGCCAAGGGCATCGCCGAGGGCGTCTCGAACTCGAATTTTTTGGTCCACACCACGGCCGGCTTCTACATCCTGACGCTCTATGAGGAGCGTACCGACGCGGCGGACCTGCCCTTCTTCATCTGCCTGATGGAGCATCTGGCGCGGCGCGGTCTGACCTGCCCGCAACCGCTCAAGACGGCCGATGGACAGGCCGTGGGTCGTCTCGCCGGCCGCCCCGCCGCGATCGTCACCTTCCTCGACGGGCTTTCCGTGCGCCGCCCCAACGCGATGCATTGCGGCGAACTCGGGAGGGGGCTCGCTTTGCTGCACGAGGCCGGCTCGGATTTCGCCATGGAGCGCGCGAACTCGCTGTCCGTGTCGAGCTGGCGCGCGCTGGCCGAGCAGGCGGGATCCGAGGCCGACACGGTCTCGCCGGGGCTGGCGCGCCGCGTGCTGGCCGAGATCGCCGCGCATGAGGCACGGTGGCCGTCCGGCCTGCCGCGCGGCGTCATCCATGCCGATCTCTTCCCCAACAACGTCTTCTTCATTCAGAACAGGCTGTCGGGACTGATCGACTTCTATTTCGCCTGCACCGACGCGCTCGCCTACGACCTCGCCATCTGCCTCAACGCCTGGTGCTTCGAGGCCGATGCCTCCTTCAACCTCACCAAGGGCCAGGCGCTTCTGGCCGGCTATGAGAGCGTGCGCCGGCTGACGGAGGCGGAGGTCGCCGCGCTCCCCGTTCTGTGCCGGGGCTCGGCCCTGCGCTTCCTGCTGACGCGGTTGGTCGACTGGCTCAACGTCCCGCCGGGCGCGCTGGTCAAGCCGCTCGATCCGATGGAATACGACCGCAAGCTCGCCTTCCACCAGCGGGTGCGGGATGCCGGCGACTACGGATTGAGGCGATGATGGCGCTGTGCTGGCAGGATAGGGCTCCTCCCCTCCCCCTCGTGGGGAGGGGATGGGGGTGGGGGTGGGGGGCGAACGACCGGGTGAGCGGTAGCTCGACCATCCGCGCCGGCAGCAGCGGCTCATCCTTTCCTGCCGACCGGGCCGCTCTGGCTTTTCGCCCCCCACCCCCATCCCCTCCCCACGAGGGGGAGGGGAGGAGCTTGTCATGACCGACGTCGTCGAAGTCTGGACCGATGGCGCCTGCTCCGGGAACCCCGGCCCCGGCGGCTGGGGTGCGATCCTGTCCTTCAAGGGCAAGGAGCGCGAGCTTTCCGGCGGCGAGGCGATGACCACCAACAACCGCATGGAACTGATGGGCGCGATCTCGGCTCTGGAGACGCTGACGAGGCCCTGCACGGTGGCGCTCCACACCGACAGCCAGTATCTGCGCCAGGGCATCACCAGCTGGATCCATGGCTGGAAGAAGAACGGCTGGAAGACCGCCGACAAGAAGCCGGTCAAGAACGAGGAACTGTGGAAGCGCCTGGACGCCGCGCTGAAGCAGCACAGGATCGAGTGGAAATGGGTCAAGGGCCATGCCGGCGACGCGATGAACGAACGCGCCGACGCGCTGGCGCGGGCGGGAATGGCGCCGTTCAAGCCCGGGCGGTGAGACGTTCATTCGGGCCGACATGGAAATGCCCCCGGCCGTGAAGCCGGAGGCGGTGTTCCTTATGATGCAGGGCTTCAGCGGCAGACCGTCTTGTAGCCGATCACGATGGTTTCGCCGGAGTAGCGGTCGAAGCGCTTGATCGGCTTCTCGAAGCAGTCCTCGTCTTCTTCGTCCTGAGCGGCGAAGCGAACCGGGCGCTGCGGGGCGTAGCGATCCTCGACATAGCGCGGCTGGCTGCTGGCGGCGGCCGCACCGAGCAGGGCGCCACCGAGGCCGACGAGCGCGCCGATGGCGAGGTTGGTGCGGCGGCCATCCTTCGCGGAGGCGTCGGTCGGGGCGAGGGTGGAACCGGCGACGAGAGCGACGGTCAGGACGGTTGCGATGGTCTTGGTGAAGCTCTTGCTCATGACGCTCTCCTCCGGGGGGCGGCGATCCGTTCGCCGATGAATTGACCCTAGAGGCAGGCGGGCTCCCGCGCTGTTACGCAGGTGACAGGCGCGATCAGGCGGGTTTGGGCTACCCCAGCGGCTGCCGATACACGATGAACCCCGATTTCTCCGCGATCTTGTCTTAGGGCGCCTGCGCCTGCAGGTTGCTCTCATGCGTCTGCCAGTAGACGCGGAGGCAGCCCTTCGCCTGCGCCATCTGCCACGCGGCCATCAGGCCGCGCTCGTCGCCCGCATTCCGAACATCAGCCGGGTCGGGCGCGAGAGGCCGGCGGCCCGCGCAAGCGCCAGGCTGATAACCAGCGACAGGGCGGCGATCGCCATATACTTGCCCAGCGGCGCGTCGCTCCACGCCAGCAGCCAGAAGCCGAGCAGAACGATCACCATCTGGTGGAACACGTAGAACGGAAAGCTGAGCGCCGAGAAACCGGTCAGGAACGGGATCGGGCGGTTCATCCGGTCCGCACCCCAGCCGAGCAGGCCGGCGATGGCGCTCCATTCGGCCAGCGCGCGCAGTGTCTGGCGCGCCTCGATCGGCAGCACCGTTCCGGTCGCCCTCAGCGTCAGCAGCACCGCGATCAGCGCGGCCGCCATCGCCAGAACAGGTCGCCACAGCCGCGTCGCCGCGCGCGCCAGATCGGGACTCGCCGCAAACAGCCAGCCCAGCAGCATCAGCGTCATGAAATGCGCGTGATTGGCCAAATCGTCGATCAGCGCATGCGTGCTCGGAAAGCCTCGGCGCAGCATAAGCTCGATAACGATAATCGGCAGGGCCAGCAGCAATAGCCGCGCGCCGCCGGCAAGCCACCGGCCGAGCGCATCGACCTGGGCGGCCGCCGCGCGATGACGCAAGCCGAGGAACAGCGGCAACAGCGCGAGCGAGTAGACGAGGAGGTAAAGCACGAACCAGAGATGATGCCAGCTGAAGCTGGCGGCCGGGTAACAGCAGGAGAAGAACGACGGGTAGAAGGCTGCGAAGGACCCGCTGAAATCGATCGGGCTCATCCGGCCCGAAAGGCCGGACGCCAGCCGCTCGACATAGACCTGCGGCGGTACCACCAGCAGGATGCCCACGACCAGAGGCAGCAGCAGCCGGACCAGCCGCTCGCGCACGAAACGCCCTGCGCCGCGGCGGCCGAGGCTGTGAAACGCCGTAATCCCGGCAAGAAAGAACAGCAGCGGCATCTGGACGACGTTGAATGCCGCAATCAGCAGGTCGGCGGCCTGAAAGCGGCCGGCATCCTTGATGTGCCACGCCTCGGAGTCGAACAGCCGGGCGGTGTGGAACAGGATCAGACCGACGATCACGCCGTTGCGCAGATGGTCGACATGCAGCAGCCGGGTTGTGCGCGCGGCGTCGTGGCCCTCCGTGACCGGTCCGGGCTCCGTCGGCGATGGTGCAGCAGACGTCATCGTCCGCTCACCCCAGCGGCTGCCGATACACGATGAACCCTGACTTGTCGGCGACCTTGTCGTAGAGCGCCTGCGCCTGCAGATTGGTCTCATGCGTCTGCCAGTAGACGCGGAAGCAGCCCCTCTCCTTAGCCATCCGCCGCACCGCCTCGATCAGGGCGCGCCCCGCCCCCGCGCCGCGCGCAGCCTCCACCGTGAACAGGTCCTGCAGATAGCAGATGTCCTTCACGTTCCAGGTCGAGCGGTGGACGACCCAGTGGACGATGCCGAGCATCCGGCCCTCGCGCTCGGCGACGAATCCGCCCATTGGCTCGGCCCCGCCTGTCAGCCGCGCGAAGGTGGCGTCGGTCGTCTCGGGCGGCAGCGAGGCCTTGTAGAACGCCAAGTAGCCCTGCCAGAGCGGCTCCCAGGCGGCGCGGTCGGTAGAATCGAGAGGGCGGATGGTGAGGTCGGACATGGCGGGCTCCTGCGGTCTCGCAAGACCGTAGCGCCGCCCCGCCGGGCCGTCTCATGACGAAGCGAGATCGGATCGATCAGCGTAGGGGAGCGGGCGGAAGGGGTGGTCGGGTATCGACCCATTGCTGACCAATTACTTGTCCGATATCGCGCCGACAACGACCCCGAGTGTCGGGATAACGTATACGGCCTTCCGACCTTTCGTCTGGTAGAAGCTTCCGGGCTGCATCAAGGCAGCGACAACGCCTTTCGGCCAGAACCAGGAATTTTGCTCGCCGCAGTGAAGTAGTGCGCCGGGCGAACGGGGCCAGTCATTAAAATGCGAAGCTGGAAGCGGTGTCGCCTGCCAAAATCCACCGAAAAAGGGCTCCTCTTCCCCATCGCCGGTCGTGAATTTAATCCGGAGGAAATCGAGTCCATCTCGCTTCAGTTCGTCTAATGTCGAGCGGTCTAGACCGAAAGCGAAAGCACCAGCGTAGCCGAGGAACCGCCCGCAACTTCCTTCTGTGTAAAACCAGTTCGTTTTAAGTTCTGCAGGTAGGACGCCTTGCGCCCTTTCCCGGATTAGCAAAGAGCACCCAGCCCACGGGACTATCAAAATAGAGGCAAGGATGAGCACGGCGGAGCGCCATCTGGCCATGAGCCACAGCGCTCCAATTCTTTTCAGGTAGCTGTAAATGCCGAAGCTCATCTCGTGTTCTGTAGGCCAGATGGCACTGAAACGGAACGTCCGCTACCACCCCAAAGCCGACTCACGTTGCCGCACAGCGCCCACCGCCCCATCCGCCCCAGCAAAAAGCCCGCGCCATCCCTGCGGACGACGCGGGCTCGATCGCGAGCGCCTGCGCTCAGAGCTGCTTCAGCAGCGCCTCGGCTCCCGACACATCCGCCTTGCCGGGCGCGTCCTCGACGTTGAGTTCCTTCACCACGCCGTCCTCGACGATCATCGAATAGCGCTGCGAGCGCGTGCCGAGGCCAAAACCCGAGCCGTCGAGCGACAGCCCGATCTCCCTGGCGAAGTCGGCATTGCCGTCCGACAGGAACTCGATCACGCCGGCCCCGCCGCTCGCCTTGGCCCAGGCGTCCATGACGAAGACGTCGTTGGTGCTGGTCACCATGATGGCGTCGATGCCCTTGGCCTTGATCTCGTCGGACTTGGCGACGAAGCCCGGCAGATGGTTCTTGTGGCAGGTCGGGGTGAAGGCGCCGGGGACGGCGAAGAGCACGACTTTTTTGCCCTTGAACAGGTCGTCGGTCGTCTTCGGGGCCGGACCGTCCGCGGTCATCAGACGGAACGTCGCCTGCGGAAGCTTGTCACCCACCTTGATCGTCATCGCGTCGTTCTCCGTAAAGCCGGCGGCGGCACGCCACCCCGGCTGACGGATTACGGCTTGGCGGCGGGGATGTCGAGTTCCAGCCGCGTCTCGACGGCGCCTGGCTGGCCGCGCAGGGTCACGATGAAGGGAACCGGCCCGGCCGCGCCCTTGGGCCGTTCGTTGATTCTGACCAGCGCCACGCTCGTGCCGTCGGCCTGCGCCGTGAATGTCGGCTTGCCGAAGGACCACATGCCGGGTCCTTCGATAAAGACGTCCTCGATCCTGCCTTCGGGCGGTGCGCGCAGCACGAGCCGCAACGACGAATCCTGCGGCGTTTCCTCGAGTCTGGCCTCGATCAGCGCAAGCTTGTCCCGCTGCGGTCCCGGCTTGATCTTGACCGGCACGCGCGCCTCGTAGGCCTCGAGCCGGGTGGCGCTGACCGAGGTGACGCCGGGTTCGAGCCAGAGCCTCGCCTCGCCCTTGGCGGGAACGCAGATCGTCTCGCAGACCGCATAGTCGAGTTTCAGCACGAGCATCACCGGCTTGGCCGGGTCGACGGGCTGCACCGAGATCGGGATCACCACCTCGCCGATATAGCCGACCGAGAATCCGGCCCCGTCCTGGAAGCGCTCCGGGGCGGGCCAGCGCACGTCGAGCCCGCCGATATTGGTCGAGCCGCTCCAGTCGAACACAGGCGGCACGCCGAAATCGCCGGGGTTGCGCCAATAGGTCTTGAAGCCGGGTTTGGTGACGATCTCGACGCCGACGCGCTGCTTGCCCGAGGGCGCGGTCGCGCCGGCGATCAGCCGAAGCGAGGAGAAATCGCCCTTCGACCATGACGAGGTCGCCGCCTCCTGCGCGGAGGCGGGCGCTGCGAGCGCTGCCAGGGCGCCCAAGGCAAGGATGAAAATGCGCTTCACGCTGCTGATCTAGGCTGTTTCGCTGAAAATTGCGAGATGATCCCGCCGCCGGTCGCTCAACGATCGCGTGACCTGCCGCCCGTCGCGCGCTCGCGGCCATGCCGTCGGCGCGCGCATGATGTCTTAAAATCGGCCGTCGCGCCCAGTTCCCATGCGCGACGCATGCCTCTAGCATGGTGCGATGAAGATCGGTTCGAACCAGCGGGTCAGCGGCCGCAGCTATCTCGACGGGCAGTGCCTGATCGCGATGCCCGGCATGGCCGATACGCGCTTCAGCCGCAGCGTGGTGTATGTCTGCGCCCATTCCGAGGATGGCGCGATGGGCATCATCGTCAACAAGCCGGCCTCGGATACGAAGTTCCCCGATCTCCTGGTCCAGCTCGACGTGATTCCCTCCGACGAGCTGATCCGGCTGCCGAGCCGGGCCGAGCGCATGCAGGTGCTGCGCGGCGGGCCGGTCGAGACCAAGCGCGGCTTCGTGCTGCACACGGCCGATTTTTTCCTCGAATCGGCGACCCTGCCGATCGACGACGGCATCTGCCTCACCGCGACGCTCGACATCCTGCGCGCCATCGCCATCGGCAGCGGCCCGCAGAACGCGGTGCTGGCGCTGGGCTATGCCGGCTGGGGCGCGGGCCAGCTCGAATCCGAGATCCAGTCGAATGGCTGGCTGCACTGTGCCGCTGACCCCGCCCTGCTCTTCGACGACGGCGTCGAGACGAAGTACAACCGCGCGCTGGGCAAGATCGGTATCGACCCGGCCTTTCTCTCGCGCGAAGCCGGGCACGCGTAGAACTCTTGTCCCGGCTGCTTCAAACATCGCCCTCATCCTGAGGAGCGCTCCGCAGGAGCGCGTCTCGAAGGATGAGGGCTTGGGTCAACCCAGGCGGTGTCTGCGTCTCAAAGATTCCCCGCCGCCGGCAGTTCGATCCGCGCCTTGATCGGCAGATGGTCGGATGCGATCCGCGCCAGCGGCGTGTCGTGCACGGTCACCGACGCGACCATCTCGGGCGGATAGGACACGATCCTGTCGAGCGCCAGAACCGGGAACCGCGCCGGAAAGCTCGGAACCGAGACATGGACGGGCCCGAAGCTGGGCGCCAGACCGCGCAGACTCGACCGGCCGCCGACGCGCCATTCGTTGAAATCGCCCATCATCACGATGGGATGAGCGACGCCCTCATGCGCGGCCGCCATCAGCCTCTCGATCTGGCGCGAGCGCGAATGCCGCAGCAGCCCGAGATGCGCGGCCACGACGCGCACGCAGCCGCAGGGCAATTCGAGATCGACGATGAGGGCGCCGCGCGGCTCCAGCCCCGGCAGCACGATCTGCGTCGTGGCCGAGGCGCTGCCCTGCCGGAACAGCACGACATTGCCGTGCCAGCCATGGCGCGGTCCGGTTTCGTGGACACGCACCGGAGCCAGGCCCGTCTCGCGCAGCAGCGTCGCCAGTTCGAGCAGCCCGGCGCGCGTTCCGAAGCGCTGATCGGCCTCCTGCAGCGCGACGACGTCGGCGTCGATCTCCTTCAGCACCGCGACGATCCTGTCGGGATCGAAGCGCCGGTCGCGCCCGACAGCCTTGTGGATGTTGTAGGAGGCGAAGAGCAGGTCGCCTGCCGAAACGGCGTCCGGCGCTGACGAGCCATGGGCGCGCTCGCGGCTCCACCCGGCCGCGCGCAGGGCGCGCAGCCGCCTGATTCGCCCCAGCGGCCGGCCGTCGATGTCCAGGGCCGTCTCGCGCCGGAACCCCATTCGCCAGCGCGTCTTCCAGTCGTCAGACACAGTCGGTCAGCCCTTGTTTCGTCGCGCCGTGATCGGGAATCGTCCGCCCTTGCGCCGGGCGAAGGTGACCGACATTCAACGCGCGTGCCATCGCGCCGGTTCGGTCCGGTTTCGGGAGATTGAACGATTTGCCTCGAAGAGAATTGATTGTTCGGAAGGGGGCCGATTGTTTTTCCGATGTCATGGCTGATTGGTTTTGTTGTCCTCGCTGCGCTGGCGGGCGTCGCGCTTGCCGGCGTCTCCTCATATGGCCGGCTGGCGCGCCGCGCCAGCGGCCCATTGGCGCATGCGCTGCCGATCGGCGATGACGAAACCGCGATCGACCATGTGGTGGCGCCGCTGCTGCGTGACCGGCCGGGCCGAACCGGGGTGGTGCTGCTGGCCGACAATCTCCAGGCTTTCGCCATGCGCGCGGCCTCGGCCCGGCAGGCCGGCCGCAGCCTCGATCTGCAATACTACTACTGGCTGGACGACCTGACCGGCGGCCTGCTGCTGCGTGAGGTGATCGCCGCCGCCGATCGCGGCGTCCGCGTGCGCCTGCTCATCGACGACATCAGCATGCGGGGCCGCAACCGGCTGTTTCGTGCGGTGGAAACCCATCCCGCCATCGAGGTCCGGCTGTTCAATCCGAGCCGCAATCGCAGCGACGGTTTCCGGCGCGGGCTCGAATTGCTGGCGCGCTTCGTCACCGCGACGCGCCGCATGCACAACAAGGCCTGGATCGCGGATGGGCGCATCGCCATCATCGGCGGCCGCAATATCGGCGACGCCTATTTCGACGCCGCGACCGACTCGAATTTCCACGACATGGATCTGCTTCTGGCCGGCGAGGCCCTGGAGCCGGCGCAGAGAATCTTCGACGAATTCTGGAACAGCGCCGTCGCGATCCCGATCGGCGCGCTGTTTCGCCGCCGCCTGCGGCTCACCCTGGACGAGGTCCGCGGGCGGCACGAGACGCTGGCTGCCTCGGCCAAGGCCGCACCCTATGTCGCGCGCCTGAAAGAGGCGGGCGGCGAGGCCGAACTGCTGCCGCGCGAGGGCATGCGCTGGATCGAGGATGTCGAGGTTCTCTCGGACAAGGCGCGCAAGGCGCTGGGCGGCAACAACGGCAACCTGCTGGCGAAGCGGGTCGGCGAACTGGTCGCGTCGGCCCGCGCCGATCTCGCGATCATCTCGCCCTATTTCATTCCCGGCGACGACGGCATGGCGGCGTTGGGCTGGCTCTCGGCGCGCGGCGTCAGGATCTCGGTTCTGACCAATTCGCTGGCGGCGACGGATGTGGTGGCCGTCCACGGCGCCTATGCCGGCTACCGGCGGCGGCTGCTCGAACAGGGCGTGGCGCTTTTCGAACTGCGTCCGGAACTGACACGCGAGCGCGGCTCGCTGTTCGGCTCGAAGGGCGCGAGCCTTCACACCAAGGCGTTCACCGTCGATTGCGAGACCGCCTTCGTCGGCTCGTTCAATTTCGATCCGCGGTCCCGCTCGCTCAACACGGAGATGGGCGTCATCGTACACGACCGGGAACTGGCCTGCGAGATCGACCGGCATTTCCGCGAGCAGACCGGGCCGGATTTCGCCTATGCCGTAACCCTGCGCGAGGGCCGGCTGTGCTGGGGCGGGGCCGGCGGCGCGGAGCCGGGCGCGAGCCTTTATCGCCGCTGCGCCGCTTTGGCGATCGGCTGCCTGCCGGTCGAATCGCAGCTCTGATCCGGGGTTCAGGCCGCTTCGGTCGTCGCGGCGCTCGCACCGACCAGCCGCCGCGCCTCGGCCGCCGTCATCGGCTTGCCGAAAATGTAGCCCTGCGCGTAGTGGCAGCCGAGCTGGTAGAGTTCGATCGCATCGGACTCGCTTTCGGCCCCCTCCGCGACGACGTCCATGCGCAGATCGGCGGCAAGCTGGACGATCGAGCGCAGGATGACCGGCGGCTTGCCGTTGCCCATCTGGCGCACGAAGCTCTGGTCCACCTTGATCGTGTCGAACGGGAAGCGCTGCAGGTAGCTGAGCGAGGAATAGCCCGTGCCGAAATCATCGAGCGAGAGACCGGCGCCGAGGTCGCGGATGCGGTGCAGCATCTGCGCGGCGTATTCCGGGTTCTCCATCACCAGGCTCTCGGTGATTTCGAGCTTGAGCGTGCCGGGAAGCACGCGGCGGCGGCCGAGCACCGTCTTCACGTCATGCAGCAAATCGTGGCGCAGCAATTGGCGCGAGGAGACGTTGACGCTGGCGAAGATCGGCGGATCGACCTCCAGCGCCGCCTGCCAGGCTTCGAGTTCGCGCGCGGTGCGGTCCATCACATAGACGCCGAGATCGACGATCAGCCCGGTCTCCTCGGCGATGGCGAGGAAATCCTGCGGCATCAGCCGGCCTTCGCGCGGATGGTCCCAGCGCACCAGCGCCTCGAACCCGGCGATGGTGCGGTCCTCGAGCCGGACGATCGGCTGGTACATCACCTGGATCTCGCCGCGCTCGATCGCCCGGCGCAGGTCGCTTTCGAGCGCCAGCCGGTCGTTGCGGTCGGTCCGCATCGCCGGAACGAAGACCTCGATCTTGTTGCCGCCCTGGCGCTTGGCATGGGCCATGGCGAGCTCGGCGTTCTTGAGGCAGTCGTCCTTGCGGGCGGCGGGCGCCGGATCGAACAAAGCGAGGCCGATCGAAGGGGTCAGGAAGATCTCGCGCTCCGCCAGCGTGATCGGCGTCGAAACCGCGCGCCGCACCAGCTCGGCCAGCGCCAGGATGCGCTCCGGATCGCGCTCCGAGACCAGGATCATCGCAAACGTGTCGCCGCCGATGCGGGCCAGCGTGTCCTGCGCCCGCAGCAGCCGGCCGAGCCGGCGCGCCAGCGTCAGCAGGATCGAATCGCCGGCCGAGAAGCCGACCGATTCGTTGACCTGCTTGAAGCGGTCGATGTCGATCACGATCGCGGTCGGGCGGATGTTGTCGTCGGCCCGGCAGAAACCGAAGACGGCGGTGAGCCGGTCCTGGAAGAGCTTGCGGTTGGGAAGGCCGGTCAGGTTGTCGTGCACGGCGTCGTGCAGCAGCCGCTCCTGCGCGGTGCGCTGCTCGGTGACGTCCGACAGCGTGCCGATGACGCGGATGACCTCGCCGTCGGAGCCGATGACGGGGCGGGCCTTGATGTTGAACCAGTGATAGGCGCCGCTGCCGGCGCGCAGGCGGACATCGAGGTTGAGCTTGCCCCGCCGCTGCTCCAGCACGGCGTCGAGCGTGACGCGGTAGCGGTCGCGGTCGGCGACATGCATGTGGTCGAGCCAGCGCGAGGCAGAGCCTTCCAGCGCCCCGCGCGACAGGCCCAGCAGCGCCTCGATCTGCGGCGAGACGAAGATCTTGTCGGCGGTCACGTCCCAGTCGAAGACGAGGTCGCCGGAGCCCGCCAGCGCCAGCGCGCGGCGCTCGGTCTCCGAAACCAGCCCCTGTGACATCGCCCCGCCGGCGAAGGCGTGCTGGATGACGGTGAAGCCGATCAGCAGCACGATCAGGACGAGCCCGCCCAGCAGCGCAGGCGCGACGAGGTCCCGCGAGAACTGGCCCGTGACGGTGAAGCTCGCGGCCGTCACCCAGACCGCGAGCAGGAACCAGGTCGGGATCAGCATCACCGCGCGCTCGTAGCCATGCGTCGCCAGATGCAGGATCAGCACGAAGCCGACGGCCGCCACGGCCGCGATCGAGATGCGCGCGATCCCGGACGCCATCGGGGCGTCGAAGACGGCCAGCCCCACCAGCCCGGCCAGTCCGAGCATCCACACGGCGGTGACGTGGCTGTAGCGCACATGCCAGCGCGCGAGATTGAGATAGGCGAAGAGGAAGACCAGCAGCGTGGCCGCCAGCACGACCTCCGCGCCGGCGCGGTAGATCCGCTCGATTGCCGGCGTCAGCGGGAAGATGCGCTGGAAGAAGCCGAAATCAAGCCCGGCATAGGCCAGCACCGCCCAGGCGAGCGCAGCGGCCGCCGGGAAGATCACCGCGCCCTTGACCACGAAGATGATCGTCAGGAACAGCGCCAGCAGGCCGGCGATGCCGATGATGATGCCCTTGTAGAGCGTCAGCCCGTTGGTCTTCTGCCGGTAGGTTTCCTGCTCGTAGAGATAAAGTTGCGGCAGGTTGGGCGATTTCAGCTCGGCGACGAAGGTCACCGTGGTGCCGGGGTCGAGCGTGATCAGGAAGACGTCGGCGTCGGGGCTTTCCTCTCGCTCCGGGCTGAGGCCCTGGCTGGCGGTGACCGCCTCGATGCGCTTGTCGCCGAGATCGGGCCAGACCACGCCCGAGCCGATCAGGCGATGGAAGGGCGCGACCAGCAGCCGGTCGATCTGCTCGTCGGAATCGTTCGTCAGCGCGAACACGATCCAGTCCGGCCTCGCGCCGGATTCGCGCGCCCTGACGGCGATGCGGCGCACGATGCCGTCCGGCCCCGGCGCGGTCGAGATCTGGATCACGTCGCCGTCGGACTTGTTGCGCTCGACGACGCCGGTGAGGTCCAGCATCAGGGAATCGACAGGCACGCGCACGGCCTCGACGGCAAGCGCAGGCGCCGCCGCGACGGCGAGCCAGAGCAGCAGGCCGGCAACGGCGCAGCCAAACCGGAGACATCGGTCGGGAATGGACAAGCGCGGCTCGATACTGGGACGGGGAACGATCATTCGGATGTGAGCGGTCAGTCGTAGAGCATGATGTCGAAAAGTGGAAACCGGCTTTAAGGCGACATCAGGCCCCGAATTTTTGGCAACGAGGCTGTTTCGGACGGCGGGCGGTACGGGGCGTCAGGCGAAAATCCGGTCGCGTCCGCCGCCGTCTACCGGCTCTATCGACGGCTCGTGGCGAGGGCAAGGCGAACCGCGCCGGCTCATCCGGGCTCCGCCGGCAGCCGGTCGCTCGACAGGGCCGCATAGAGCAGGTGGTCGGCCCATGCGCCGTTGATCCGCAGATAGGCCCGCGCCATGCCTTCGCGGTGGAAGCCGACGCGCTCCAGCAGCCGGCGCGAGGGCTCGTTGGCGGGCAGGCAGGCGGCCTCGACCCGATGCAGCGCGAGATCGTTGAAGGCGAAACGCAACGCGCCGCGCACGGCTTCCGTCATATGGCCCTTGCCGGCATGGCGCTCTCCCATCCAGTAGCCCAGCGTGCAGGCCTGCGCCACGCCGCGCCGGACGAGGCCGAGCGTCAGCCCGCCGATCAGCGCCTGGGAGCGCTGGTCGACGATGAACAGGGAATAGGCCTCGTCGGTGGCGATTTCGCGGCCGGCGCGCTTGACGCGCAGCCGGAACGAGGCCCGCGTCAGATCATCCTCGTTCCAGACCGGCTCCCATGGCGTCAGGAACGCGCGGCTTTCCATGCGGAGCACGGCCCAGGCGGCATAATCCGTGGCGGCGGGCGCACGCAGGAGGAGGTTGGCCGTGCGGATCAGCGGGCGCGAGGGCGGATCGGTGGCGAAGCGGAACAGCGCCATGGCGTCAGTCCGCGGCGCGGCTGGCGTATTTCAGCCCCTTCGCCGCCGGCAGGCCCTTCAGAGGGCCGACCGCGGCGATCGTCGGCTGGTGGCCGAGCAGGGAGCGCCCCGCGGCGCGGACATCGTCCAGCGTCACGGCGTCGAGCCGCGCCGCCAGCTCTTCGCGGCGGATCGCCCGGCCGAAGATCAGCACCTGCCGCGCCATCTGTTCCAGCTTGCCGCCGGGGCTCTCCAGCGAGGCGAGCAGGCCGACCTTCATCTGGGCGCGGGCGCGGGCCACCTCGGCCTCGCTGACGTCCTCGGCCGCCTGCCGCAGACAGGCCAGCGAGACCTCGATCAGTTCCGCCACATCCTCCGGCGCGGTGCCGGCGCTGATGCCGAAGACGCCGCAATCGGAGAAGGGCCAGTGGAAGGCGTCGATCGCGTAAGCCAGACCGCGCTTCTCGCGCACCTCCTGGAACAGCCGCGAGGACAGCCCGCCGCCGAGCACCGAGGAGAAGATCTGCAGCGGATAGTGCGCGCCCCTGCTGAAGGCCTTGCCCGGAAAGCCGAGCACGAGATGGACCTGCTCCTCGTCGCTCTTGATGCGGGCCTCGCCGCCGAGATAGCGGCCCTCGGCGCGCCCCGTCGATTCGCTCGGCTGCGCCGGCAGCCCGGCCAGATGCCGCTTGGCCAGCGCGACCAGTTCGTCATGATCGACCGCGCCCGAGGCCGCCAGCACCATGTTGCCGGCGTGATAATGCCGCGCGAGATAGGCGCGGATCGCGTCCGGGGTAAAACTCTTCACCGTCTTCGCCGTGCCCAGGATGGGCCGGCCGAGCGGCTGGTCGGGAAAGGCCGCCTGCAGGAAGCGGTCGTAGACGAGGTCGTCGGGCATATCCTGGACCGCGCTGATCTCCTGCAGGATCACGCCCTTCTCGCGCTTGAGTTCGTCGTCGGTCAGCGCGGGCGAGGTCAGGATGTCGGCGAGGATATCCACAGCCAGTTCGAGGTCTCCGCCCAGCACGCGGGCGGTGTAGCAGGTGTACTCGACCGAGGTCGCGGCGTTGAGATCGCCGCCGACGCTCTCGATCTCCTCGGCGATCTGAAGCGCGTTGCGCCGCGCCGTGCCCTTGAAGGCCATGTGCTCCAGCAGATGGGCGAGCCCGTGCTCATGGGGTAGCTCGTCGCGCGAGCCGGCCCCGATCCAGATGCCGAGCGAGACGGTGGCGGCATGGTCCATGCGCTGCGAGACGATGCGCAGGCCCGACGGCAGCGTGGTAAGCCCGACATCGGGGTCGTGTTCGCCGGCGTTGGGCGCGGCGATGTCGATCTCGTCGCCATGCTCGCTCATGCTGCCGCTCCCCGGACCGCGCGGGCATTCTCGCGGATGAAGCTCTCGAGTCTCGTCTGCTCGTTCGGCATCGGCGTGAAGCGCTCATTGCGGTCCATCAGGTTGGCGAGATGGGCCGGCAGCGCCGGCGTGACGCCGCTGGCGGCCTTCACGGCGGCCGGGAATTTCGCCGGATGCGCGGTGCCGAGCACGATCATCGGCGTCGCCCTGTCGCGCGCCAGCCCCTGGCGGGCGGCCGCGACGCCGATCGCCGTATGCGGATCGAGCAGATATCCGGCCTCGCGCCAGGTCGCGCCGATTTCGGCTGCGACGGTGGCCTCGTCGATGGCGGCCGCATCGAACTCGGCGCGGATGCGGGCGAGCGGCTCAGGCGCTATCTCGAAGCGGCCCGATTGCCTGAGCCCGTCCATCAGCCGGCGGATCGCAGCGCCGTCGCGCCCATGCGCGTCGAACAGAAGCCGCTCGAAATTCGAGGAGATCTGGATATCCATCGAGGGCGAGGTCGTGGCGTGGACGCCGCGCATCTCGTAGACGCCCTCAGAAAGTGTCCGTGCGAGGATGTCGTTGCTGTTTGTGCCGATCAGCAGCCGCTCGATCGGCAGCCCCATCCGCTTGGCGACGTAGCCGGCGAGCACATCGCCGAAATTCCCGGTCGGCACGGCGAAGGACACCTTCCGGCCGGGCGCGCCGAGCGCCACGGCCGAGGTGAAGTAATAGACCACCTGCGCCGCGATCCGCGCCCAGTTGATCGAGTTGACGCCAGAGAGGCCGATCTCGTCACGGAAGGCGTGGTGGTTGAACAGCGCCTTGAGCAGGTTCTGGCAGTCGTCGAAGGTGCCGTCGATGGCGATGGCGTGGACGTTGTCGGCCTCGACCGTGGTCATCTGCCGGCGCTGCACGTCCGAGACGCGGCCCTGCGGAAAGAGGATGAAGACATCGACGTTCTTCAGACCCTTGAAGGCGTCGATCGCCGCGCCGCCGGTGTCGCCCGACGTCGCGCCGACGATGGTGGCGCGCGCCCCGCGCAGCGTCAGGACATGGTCCATCAGCCGCCCGAGCAACTGCATCGCCACGTCCTTGAAGGCGAGCGTCGGGCCGTGGAAGAGTTCGAGCACGAAGAGGTTGTCACCGATCTGCGCCAGCGGGCAGACGGCCGGATGCCGGAAGGTTGCATAGGCCTGCGCGATCATCGCCGACAGCGCCTTGCTCTCGATGTCGCCGTCGCTCAGCGCGCCGAGAACGCGCTGCGCCACCTGCGCGTAGGGCTTGCCGGCGAAGCCCGTGATCTCGTCCGCTTCGAGCGTCGGAAAGCTCTCGGGGATGTAAAGCCCGCCGTCGCGGGCAAGCCCTGCCAGCAGCGCGTCGGAGAAGGAGAGGGCAGGGGCCTCGCCTCTTGTGGAGATATGCAGCACGGGCTCGGGTCTCGGATGGTGGTGGATTTGCTATAGGCCGCTTGGCGGCGCAGGGCAAAGCGGCCAGCTCGCTTGACGTGTCAGTCCGTGCGCGGAACGGGCTTGTTTCGGCCAGACATTGCGATCGCCAGAAAGCGCCGTTTGACTTCGGCGAAGAAGCGTGGCGGCAGCACCCCGTATGCGCCGGCGACTTTTGGGCCAAGGAGCACCGGTCGAATGTCTGGCCCAGGCCAACGAAAGATATTGCTTTCCGAAAGAATGAGCCAAGAGCGCTCGCCGCCCAATCCAAGACCGGCCTTGATGACAGTCGGTATTTCCATCGCGTCGGTTGGATCGGCCGGGCGAGAGCGGGTTATCGGCACGACGACGATCCGCGGAGGCTCTCCGTCTTCCGACGGCAAGCCTGCAACCACCAGCGCGCAGGGCCTGTCTTTGCCCTCTTCGCGTCCAGCCTGAGGTTCGTGTCGCCATAGAAAGCCATAGCGGATGACCAAGCCCGGCTCGGGCTTCGGTAGTCTCACGGCGTCCAGTCTTTGATCAGTTCGTCGAGGTGACGATGCCGCTCATCCATTTCGCTGGCTGCCA
>JAESGM010000407.1_pt1 | contig 39936 bp, 35 predicted proteins | sample 9269721 | NCBI WGS metagenome assembly JAESGM01 (sample SAMN15720920, study PRJNA650825) | algae metagenome | isolation source: Komarekiella atlantica HA4396-MV6 and co-occurring heterotrophs from... | place: USA: Theobald House, Kauai, HI | collected 2009-07-29
CGGTGTTCGGGTCGCCCTCGGCGGTGAACGCCCACAGATCGCGGCCGATCTCGGTGAAGGAGATCTGCTTTTCGGCCATGTCGCCGGTGGATGCGAAGTTCTTGCTCATGTGTGCTCCAGAATGCTCGTTATGCGCCATACCCCCACTCCGTCCCGCTGCGCGGGCCACCTCTCCCCCTCAAAAGGGGAGAGGAACCCAGGCTGGAAAAGCGCCGGCGCCGATGAAGCGCATTTCCTCTCCCCCGGGCAGGGGGAGAGGTGGCCCGAAGGGACGGAGTGGGGGTGCTCCGCCGCGCGATACCTAGCCGATCGCCCGCTCGTACTCCTCCACGACCTGCTCGATCGCGCCGAAGATCGAATGGCCGGACTTGTCCTTCATCTCGATCCTCACCGTGTCTCCGAAGCGCATGAAGGGCGTTGCCGCCTTGCCGGCCTCTATCGTCTCGATGGTGCGGATTTCGGCGATGCAGGAATAGCCGACGCCGCCGGCATCGACGGACTTGCCCGGCCCGCCCTCGCCCTTGTTCGACACCGTGCCCGAACCGATGATCGAACCCGCCACGAGCCGGCGCGTCTTCGCCGCGTGGGCGATGAGGGTCGGGAAGTCGAACGTCATGTCGATGCCGGCATTCGCGCGGCCGAACGGCTTGCCGTTATAGTCGACCATCAAGGGCAGCGAGAGCTTGGCGCCGTCCCAGGCGTCGCCGAGTTCGTCGGGCGTCACCGCGACCGGCGAGAAGGCCGATGACGGCTTCGACTGGAAAAAGCCGAAACCCTTGCCGAGTTCGGCCGGGATCAGTCCCCGCAGCGAGACGTCGTTGACGAGCATCACCAGCCGGATCGCCTCGCGCGCCTGATCGAGGCTCGCCCCCATCGGCACGTCGTCGACGATGACCGCGATCTCGCCCTCCATGTCGATGCCGTAGGCCTCGTCGGCCATCACGATCGGATCGCGCGGCCCGAGGAACGTGTCCGAGCCGCCCTGATACATCAAGGGATCGGTCCAGAAGGTGTCCGGCATCTCGGCATTGCGCGCCTTGCGCACGAGTTCGACGTGGTTGACGTAGGCCGAGCCGTCCGCCCACTGGTAGGCCCGCGGCAAAGGCGACATGGCGTCATGCTCGTGAAAACGCTCGGTCGGCACCGCGCCATGTTCGAGGCTTTCGGCCAGCGCATCCAGATGCGGCGCGATCCGGCGCCAGTTGTCGAGCGCGGCCTGCAGCGTCGGGGCGAGGAAGGACGCATCCGTGGAGCGCGTCAGATCGCGCGACACGAGCACCAGTTTTCCGTCGCGCGTGCCGTTCTTCAGCGTGGCAAGTTTCATGCGGTCTCCATCCCCTTGGCCCGGTATGGGCTCGATTGTTGTCGTGCGTCCTTCGAGGCTCGCTTCGCTCGCACCTCAGGATGAGGGAAGGTGTGCATCGAACCCTCGATGTTGTGGGTTCGAGAAACAACGGTCCTCATCCTGAGGTGCGAGCGAAGCGAGCCTCGAAGGACGCACACCATCATTGCAGCCGGCGCGCCTTAACTCCAGTCGCCTTCGATCGTCCCGTCAAACCGCTTCTTCAGGTCGCTCCAGCAGTCGATGTAGTCGTCCTGCAAAGTCTCCAGCCCCAGCCCGTATTTCGTCACGAGCTGCGGGAAGCGCGTTTCGAACATGAAGGCCATGGTGTTTTCCAGTTTCACGGCCTTCAGCTCCGCGCGCGAGGCTTTTTCGAACCCGCCCGCGTCCGGGCCATGGGCCAGCATCATGTTGTGGAGGCTCATGCCGCCGGGCACGAAGCCCTCTTCCTTGGCGTCGTACTGGCCGCGGATCAGGCCCATGAACTCGGACATGATGTTGCGGTGATACCAGGGCGGGCGGAAGGTGTTCTCGGCCACCATCCAGCGCGGCGGGAAGATGACGAAGTCGATATTCGCCGTCCCCTCCTCGCCCGACGGCGCCGTCAGCACCGTGAAGATCGACGGGTCGGGATGATCGAACAGGATCGCGCCGACGGGCGAGAAGGTCGACAGATCGTATTTGTACGGCGCGTAGTTGCCGTGCCACGCGACGACGTCGAGCGGCGAATGGCCGATCTCGGTGACGTGGAACTGGCCGCACCATTTGACGACGATCCGGCACGGCGTCTCCTTGTCCTCATACCAGGCGACCGGCGTCTTGAAGTCGCGAGGGTTGGCCAGGCAGTTGGCGCCGATCGGCCCGCGGTCGGGCAGCGTGAACTTGGCGCCGTAGTTTTCGCAGAGATACCCACGCGCGGTCGCAGCCATCAGCTCGACCTTGAAGGTCAGCCCGCGCGGCAAGATGCAGATCTCGCCCGGTTCGACCTCGATCACGCCCATCTCGGACAAAAAGCGCACGCCGCCCTCCTGCGGCACGACCAGCATCTCGCCATCGGCGTTGAAGAAATGGTCGTCCACCATGTCGGCATTGGCGACATACACATGCGCCGCCATGCCCGCCTGGCCGAGCACGTCGCCGGCGAGCGTCATGGTGCGCATGCCGGAAATGAAATCCGTCTTCTCCGCCGGGATCGGCACCGGGTTCCAGCGGAACTGGCCGAGCGGCAGTTCGTGATCGCCCTTCGACGGCGCGGAGAGCCAGAGCGGCAACTCGTAGGGTTTGAAGCGGCGATGATGCTTCACGGACGGGCGGATGCGGTAGAGCCAGGAGCGCTCGTTGGTGCCGCGCGGTGCGGTGAAGGGCGAGCCGGACAACTGTTCGGCATAGAGCCCGTAGGCCGGCCGCTGCGGCGAGTTCATGCCCTGCGGCAACGCGCCGGGCAGGCTCTCGGTCTCGAAGTCGTTGCCGAAGCCAGGCATGTAATCGAAGCGCGCTTTCGGCTTCTTCGCCGGCGACGTGTGGCCGAGCACTTTGCTCATCTCGTTCATGGCGAACTCCCGGATTTGACGTACCGTGCATTTCGTTGCATTCGTAACCATTGAAAATGTAACCATCAACGGCGCCCGATGACGCTCGAGCTCGAACGCTTCCTTCCCTATCGGCTGAACCGGCTGGCGGATGTCGTCAGCCGCGACTTCGCCAAGATCTACCGCGACCGCTACGGCCTCACCCGCCCCGAATGGCGGCTGCTCGCGGCGCTCGGCCAGTACGAGACGATGACGGCGACTGCCGTCGGACAGCATTCGGCGATGCACAAGACCAAGGTCAGCCGCGCCGTCTCGGCGCTGGAAAAGCGGCTCTGGCTGAAGCGGTCGCCGAGCGTGGAAGACCGCCGCGTCGAGCATCTGACCCTGACGAAGGCCGGCCAGGCCGCCTATCGCGAACTCGTGCCCTTCGCCAAATCCTTCGAGGAAAACCTCCTCGCCAACATGTCGCCCGCCGACCGCGACGCCGTCCTGCGCGGCCTCGCCGCGCTGGAGCGCGCGGGTGATGCTTGAACGTCTCGCCAAATAATTGTACATTTTGTCCGGTCAAAATGGACAAAAATTATGAAAACTGTCTCTGCGACTGAGCTCAAGGCGAACGTGTCAGGAATACTTGGAGATGTCGAACGCGGGGAAACGATTGCGATCACCCGCCACGGCAAGACGATCGCACGCCTCGAACCTCCGACATCGCGTCTTGACCGCGAGCGTGCCATCGAAGCGATCCTGGAGATGAAACGTCTAAGCCGAAAGACTGGACTTACGGTAGATGACATCTTGTCCGCGCGTGACGAGGGACGGCGCTAAGTGTCCGCCGTCATCGACAGTTCGGTAGCTGCGAGTTGGGGTATACCGGATGAGAATTCGCCTGCCGCGTTGCGCGCCCTGACGCTTGTCGCCAATGGTGAAATGATCGTTCCCACGCTCTTCTGGCATGAACTGAAAAACGTGTTCCTGATGAACGAGAAGCGCAATCGACTGACAATTGTCGAGACCGACCGCGCCATCAAACTCGTTAAGGCCATCAATCCGCTGGTAGCAGACGATCCCGACCACAGCGCCATTTTGGACTTGGCACGCCGCCGCTCGCTGACCGCTTACGATGCTGCATACCTTGAACTTGCGTTACGCTTGTCGCTCCCGCTCGCGACGCTTGACGCCAAGCTTGCGGCAGCGACGATAGCAGAAGGTGTCGAATTGATTTCGTGAGCCTCACTCCACCCGATGCGGATAATCCCGCTTGGGCGGGATGTTGTGGATGACCATCGCCAGCGCGATCAGCACCACGCAGCCGATGAAGATCACCACGAAGAGTTCGATACCGTGGAGGCCGCGGCCGAAGCCGAGGATGGGCAGTGCGGCGGCGGGCGAGTGCGTGACGCGCAGGCCGCGCATCAGGACGATGGTGACGCCCACCGCGACCGCCGCCGCCAGCCAGTCGCCGGGAAAGGCGAGGAACGCCGCCTCGCAGACGATCGTGCCGATCAGATAGCCGCCCATGACGTTGATGGGCTGCGACAGCGGGCTCGACGGCTGGCCGAAGAGCAGGCCGGCGGTCGCGCCGAGCGGCGCCAGCAGAAGCGGCAGGCCGGTCATGGCCGCCAACTTGCCGACGATCGCCATGCCGAGGATCGCGGCGAAGCCGGCCTTCAGATTGGCGACGGTGTCGACCGGCGGTTCGTGGCGGGTGGCGAGCGATTTGAAGAAGTTGCGCATGCGGGATCGATCGGTTGGCGGTGACATCGCCGCCTAGCAGCCGATCGACCCCTGCCGCAACGTCCGGCGTTCCAAAAAAGCCGCCATGTTGAGAATGAACGTGCCTACCAGTCCATCACGACCTTGCCGGAATTGCCCGAGCGCATCGCGTCGAAGCCTGCGGCGTAGTCGTCGATGCCGATGCGGTGCGTGATCAGGCCCGAGACGTCGAGCGGCCCCTGCACCAGCGCGATCATCTTGTACCAGGTCTCGAACATCTCGCGGCCGTAGATGCCCTTCAGCGTCAGCATCTTGAAGATGACCTTGTTCCAGTCGATCTCGAAGCCGGTCGGCGCGATGCCGAGGATGGCGATCTTGCCGCCATTGTTCATCGTGTCGATCATGTCGCGGAACGCGGCCGCCGAGCCCGACATTTCGAGCCCAACGTCAAAGCCTTCCGTCATGCCCTCGTCGCGCATCACGTCGCGCAGGTTTTCCTTCGAGGCATCGACGACATGGTGGATCTTCATCTTGCGGGCGAGGTCGAGCCGCACCGGGTTGATGTCGGTGATGACGACTTTCCGCGCGCCGACCGCCTGCGCCACCAGCGCGCCCATGATGCCGATCGGTCCCGCGCCCGTCACCAGCACGTCCTCGCCGACGAGGTCGAACGAAAGCGCAGTGTGGACGGCATTGCCGAGCGGGTCGAAGATCGCGGCGATCTCGTCCGGCACGTCGTCGGGGATCGGCACGACATTGTGCTTGGGCAGCACGAGATATTCGGCGAAGGAGCCCGGCCGGTTGACGCCGACGCCGAGCGTGTTGCGGCACAGATGCCCTCGCCCGGCGCGGCAGTTGCGGCAATGGCCGCACACGATATGCCCCTCGCCCGAGACGCGCTGGCCGACCTTGTATTCGGTGACCGCTGCGCCGAAATCGGCGACCTCGCCGACGAATTCATGCCCCGTCACCATCGGCACCGGCACGGTCTTCTGCGCCCACTGGTCCCAGTTGAAGATGTGAACGTCGGTGCCGCAGATCGCGGATTTCTTGACCTTGATCAGGACGTCGTTCGGGCCGACTTCGGGCAGCGGCACCTGTTCCATCCAGATGCCGGGCTCCGCTTTGGCTTTGACGAGTGCGCGCATCATGTTGGACATGTGCTGACCTCCGAACCGACTGCGTTCCTTCGCGCCCCCCTCTGTCCTGCCGGACATCTTCCCCGCAAGGGGGGAGATTGGCTGGGGCGATGGCGCGCGTAATCTCCCCCCTCGCGGGGGAGATGTCCGGCAGGACAGAGGGGGGCAACGTAGGGCGAAAAGCTCATCAAACCACCCCCATCTCTTTCCCCACCACCGCAAACGCCTCGACCGCCCGATCGATATCCTCGATCGAATGCGCTGCCGACATCTGGGTCCTGATCCGCGCCTGGCCCTTCGGCACGACAGGGAACGAGAAGCCGATGACGTAGATGCCGTGGTCCATCAGGCGGTCGGCCATGTCCTTGGCCACCTGCGCGTCGCCGAGCATGACCGGGATGATCGGATGGTCCGCCCCGGCCATCCTGAACCCGGCCTTTTCCATGCCGGCGCGAAACCGCTTCGCATTGTCGTCCAAATGCCGGCGCAGCGCGTCGCCGTTCTCGACCATGTCGAAGACCCTAAGCGACGTCGCCGCGATCACCGGCGCGAGCGTGTTGGAGAAGAGATAGGGCCGCGAGCGCTGGCGCAGCCAGTCGACGACCTCGCGCCTCGCCGACGTGTAGCCGCCCGACGCGCCGCCGAGCGCCTTGCCGAGCGTGCCGGTGACGATGTCGACCCGGCCCTCGACGCCGCAATGCTCGATCGAGCCGCGCCCGTGTTCCCCGACGAAGCCGACCGCGTGGCTGTCGTCGACCATCACCATCGCGTCGTATTTCTCGGCAAGGTCGCAGACGCCCTGAAGGTTGGCGATGATGCCGTCCATCGAGAACACGCCGTCCGTCGCGATCAGCCGGAATCGCGTGTCGGCGGCTTCCTTCAGCCGCGCCTCGAGCTCGCCCATGTCGTTGTTGGCGTAGCGATAGCGCCGCGCCTTCGACAGCCGCACCCCGTCGATGATCGAGGCGTGGTTGAGCGCGTCGGAGATGATGGCGTCCTCGTCCGAGAGCAGCGTCTCGAACAGGCCCGCATTGGCATCGAAGCAGGAGGAATAGAGGATCGTGTCCTCGAAGCCGAGGAAGGACGAGATGCGCGCTTCGAGCTGCTTGTGCTCTTCCTGCGTGCCGCAGATGAAGCGCACCGAGGCCATTCCGTAGCCGTAGCGGTCGAGCGCGTGCTTGGCCGTCTCGCGCAGCTCGGCATTGTCGGCGAGGCCGAGATAGTTGTTGGCGCAGAAGTTCAACACCTTTCGCCCGTCGGCGGTGATCTCGGCCGACTGCATCGACGAAATCACGCGCTCGGACTTGTAGAGGCCCTGCGACTTGAGGGCGTCGAGTTCGGTGGAGAGGTGGGTAAGGAAGGTGTTTGTCACGCTGATCTCCGAATCGAGTGCCCTACGTCGCCCCCCTCTGGCCTGCCGGCCATCTCCCCCGCAAGGGGGGAGATCACGCGCGGCGGCGGCGAGACTAATCTCCCCCCTCGCGGGGGAGATGCCCGGCAGGGCAGAGGGGGGCGCCGTAAAGCGCCACGCATAAATTCCTACCTCACATGCCCCTTGCCATAGTGCTTCTCCAGCCGCGACTGGATCAGTTCGAAGCAGATCGACATTGCCCAGTAGATCAGCGCCGCGGCGATCAGCATCTCGAAGACGGTGAAGTCGCGCCGGCCGATGATCTGCGCGGTGCGGGTCAGTTCCCAGACGCCCATGACTGAGACGAGCGAGGAATCCTTCAGCATGGCGATGAACTGGTTGCCGGTCGGCGGCACGATCAGGCGCATCGCCTGTGGGAAGATGATCAGCCGGAAGGTCTGGCCCTCCGTGAAGCCCAGCGCCTTTGCCGCATCGTGCTGGCCATGCGCGACGCCGACGATGCCGGCGCGGAAGATTTCCGCCAGATAGGCGCCGTAGCAGAGCGACAGCGCGATGATGCCCGACGGCACGGCCGACATCGCGAATTGCGGGCCGAGCTGCGGCAGGCCGAGATAGATCAGGTAGACCTGCAAGAGGAGCGGCGTGCCGCGGAAGAAGGAGATGTAGAAGGTCGCGATCGCATAGGCCGGACCCGACTTCGACAATTTGCCGAGCGCGGCGGCGAGCGCGATCACCGAGGCGATGACGATCGAGATCAGCGAGACGTAGAGCGTCGTCACCGCGCCCGTCGTGATCATGTAGGAGAGGTTCGTGCCGCCGTCTCGGGTCGGCGCGAACCAGACGCCGAGATCGCGGTCGAAGCTGGTGATGAAGAGCGCGAAGAGCAGGACGAGTTCGACCCAGACGATCGCGATCTGGACCTTGAACGGCACCAGCCGCAGGAGGATCAGATTGGCCCAGATCGCGCCGCCGAGCAGGATGCCCGTCGCCAGGTGCAGGCCGAAGCCGACCTCCTGCCCCTCGCCCGTTGCGCCGCCCAGAAGCGGCGCGACGAGGCCGCCGGCGCGCGTGCCGCCGAGCCCCATCCAGACGAGGACAATGGTGATGACGAGCACGACGCCCGCCTCCGTCCAGGACGGACGGGCGCGGACGAGCCAGCTCTCCGCAGGGAGAGCCGGCGCGCCGGTCATGGTCTGGGTTGCAGCCATTACTCGACGGTCGTCAGGTCGACCTTGTACCACTTCTGCGACAGCTCGGAGAGCGTGCCGTCCTCGTGCAGGCCGGCGACGATCTCGGCGATCTTCTGGTTGAACTCCTCGTCGCCCTTGTCGGTCGCCACCGACAGCGGCTCGTAGAAGGCCGGCTCGCCGACGATGCGCAGCGGATAGCCGGCATCGATCGCCGCCTGGATGGTCGGCAGGGCCGAGAACACCGCGTCGATGCGCACGCCGTCGCCGAGGCGCAGATCGTCGAAGGCGTTGGTGTCGGTCTCGTAGGTGCGGATTTCGGCCGGCGTCACCTGGTATTCGAACTCCGGCACGCCCTCGGCGTCGATCACCAGTTCCTTGTTGAGGTACGCGTCATAGGTGCAGCCACCGCACGAGCCGATGACCTTGTCATTCAACTCGTCGATCGACTGGACTTCCGAATCCGTATGAACCGCGAACGCGGCCGGCGTGTAGTAGTAGATCGCAGGGAAGTCGAGCACTTCGGCGCGCGCCTTGGTCGGGGTCATCGAGCCGACCGACATGTCCCAGCGCCCGCCCCAGCTTCCCGCCGTGATCACTTCCCAGGACGGGGTGATGATCTCCAGCTCAACGCCCATCTTCTCGGCGATCGCCTTGCCGACGTCGATGTCGAAACCGTCCATCTCGTTGGCATCGTTGAGGAAGGACTGCGGCGGATAGGCGGGATCGCTCGACATTACGATCTTGCCGGCGGAAGTCACGCGGTCAAGCGTCTCGCCCGCGATCACCGGCGAGCCGAGCATGGCCAGAACGGTCGTCAGGGCTGCAATTTTTCCCATTGCCATGAGAGTGTTCTCCTATTTTCTTTTTTTGCGTTTCTCGTTCGTGAAATCGGGCGCCGAAGCGCCCGATCCCCTGTTGCGAGCGGCGTCCTAGAAGAACGCCTGCAGGCCGGTCTGCGCGCGGCCGAGGATCAGCGCGTGAACGTCGTGCGTGCCCTCATAGGTGTTCACCGTCTCGAGGTTCTGCGCGTGGCGCATCACGTGGTACTCGACCTGGATGCCGTTGCCGCCATGCATGTCGCGGGCCTGGCGGGCGATGTCGAGCGCCTTGCCGCAATTGTTGCGCTTGACGAGCGAGATCATCTCGGGCGCGAACTTGTGCTCGTCCATTAGGCGGCCGACGCGCAAGCTACCCTGGAGGCCGAGCGCGATTTCCGTCTGCATGTCGGCGAGCTTCTTCTGGAAGAGCTGCGTGCCGGCGAGCGGCTTGCCGAACTGCTTGCGGTCGAGCCCGTACTGGCGGGCGCGGAACCAGCAATCCTCGGCGGCGCCCATCGCGCCCCAGGAAATGCCGTAGCGAGCGCGGTTCAGGCAGCCGAACGGGCCGGAAAGGCCGGAAATGTTCGGCAGCAGCGCGTCCTCGCCGACCTCGACGCCGTCCATGACGATTTCGCCGGTGATCGACGCGCGCAGCGACAGCTTGCCGCCGATCTTCGGCGCGGAAAGTCCCTTCATGCCCTTTTCGAGCACGAAGCCGCGGATCTTGTTGTCATGCGCTTCCGACTTCGCCCAGACGACGAAGACGTCGGCGATCGGCGAGTTGGAGATCCACATCTTGGAGCCCGACAGGCGGTAGCCGTCGGCTGTCTTCACGGCGCGGGTCTTCATGCCGTTCGGGTCGGAGCCGGCATCCGGCTCGGTCAGGCCGAAGCAGCCGATCCATTCGCCCGAGGCGAGCTTGGGCAGGTACTTCTTGCGCTGCTCTTCCGAACCGTAGGCATAGATCGGGTGCATGACGAGCGAGGACTGGACGCTCATCATCGAGCGGTAGCCCGAATCGACGCGCTCGACCTCGCGGGCGACGAGGCCATAGGCCACGTAGCCGGCGCCGACGCCGCCATATTCCTCGGGGATCGTGACGCCGAGCAGGCCGGATTCACCCATCTCGCGGAAGATCGCGGGATCGGTCTTTTCCTCCAGATACGCCTGTTGCACGCGCGGCGCGAGCTTGTCGGCCGCGAAGGCGGCCGCCGTGTCGCGGATCATCCGCTCGTCTTCGGTCAGTTGATCGTCGAGAAGGAAAGGATCGTTCCATGCGAAAGCCGCGGACGTGTCCTTGGCTCTAACTTCCATGTTCATTTCGTCACCGTCGGGAGTTGCAGATTGCCGGAAATGCGGATTGGAGGGCAACTTAGTGCCATTGGACGGCCGGCGAAACAGTTTTTGTGCCCGACATGCGGGAAGCTGCGGAATTACAACCGGATGGCGTAGCGGATTCCATCATAGATCGCCGCGTGGATGTTGCGCGCCGCGACCGAGTCTCCGATGCGCAAGAGATCGAACCGGCCCTTGGCATCGACCCTCGGAAAGAGCGCGCCCTGCCCGCCGACGAGGCTTTCATAGTCCACCGCGCCGCCGTTCCGCGAATGCGGTTTCAGCGCATGGTAGAGTTCATCGTTCGCTGCCGTGCCGTGCTCGACCACCACCTGGTCGACCCGCCGCTCCTCCGACCAGCCCTTGGCATAGTCCGAGCCGAGCGTCGCCACGAGGCCATTGCCCTCGCGCCGGACGGCGACGAGGCGCGTGTTGATCGTCACCCGCACATGGCGCTCGTGGAAGGCGCGCATGTAGGGCATGTGGTTCATGCCGCCCATCTCCGGCGCGAACAAGCGTTCGGGCGAGACGAGTTCGAGCTTCGATCCGGCATTGCCGATCATCTCGGCCGCCGACATGCCCTGATGCCCGCCATTGTCGTCGTAGAGCAGCACGTTTTCGGCCGGCTTCACCGCGCCAGACAGGATGTCCCAGCTCGACACGACGAGGGCGTCGCCCGCCTCTAGCGGTGGATTCTGCGGCAGGCCGCCGGTGGCGATCACCACCACGTCGGGGGCCAGTTCCAGCACGTCGCCCGCCTCCGCCCAGCAATCGTAGCGGATCGTCACGCCGAGATGATCGAGTTCGGAAAGCCGCCAGTCGACGATGCCGACGAGTTCGCGCCGGCGCGGGTTCTGCACCGCGAGCCCGATCTGCCCGCCCGCCTTGCCTGATGCCTCCAGCACCGTGACCCTGTGCCCGCGCTCGGCGGCGACGCGCGCCGCCTCCAGCCCGCCCGGCCCTGCGCCGACCACGACGACATGCTTCAGCGGCCCGCCCGTCCGGGCGATCACATGCGGGATCTGCGCCTCGCGGCCCGTCGCCGCATTGTGGATGCATAGCGCCCCGCCGCCCTCGTAGATGCGGTCGAGGCAGTAGGTCGCGCCGACGCAGGGGCGGATGCGGTGCTCCGCGCCGGCCTTCACCTTGGCCACGATATGCGGCTCGGCGATATGCGCGCGCGTCATGCCGACCATGTCGAGCTTGCCCTCGGCGATCGCGTGGCGCGCGGTCGCGACGTCGGAAATCCGCGCGGCATGGAAGACCGGAAACTTCGTCGCCGCCCGCACCTCGCCAGCGAAATCGAGATGCGGCGCGGAGCGCATTCCCGTCACCGGGATGACGTCGACCAGCGCCGCGTCGGTGTCGATATGGCCGCGAATGATGTTGAGGAAATCGACCTTGCCCGAACGCGCCAGCATCTGCGCGATCTCGACGCCTTCCGCGCACGAAAGCCCCGTCTCCAAATCCTCGTCCGCCACCATGCGGATGCCGACGACGAAATCCGGCCCGACTGCATTACGCACCGCCTCCAGCACTCGCATCGAAAACCGCATCCGGTTTTCCAGCGACCCGCCATAGGCATCCTCGCGCCGGTTGGTCGCGGGCGACCAGAACCCGTCCATCAGATGGCCGTAGGCCTCGAACTCGATCCCGTCGAGCCCGGCCGCCTGCATACGCGCGGCCGCCGACGCGTAGTCCGCGACGATACGCGTGATGTCCCACTCCTCCGCCTCCTTCGGAAAGGCCCGATGCGCCGCCTCGCGCACCGGCGAGGCCGACAGAACCGGCAGCCAGTCCGCCCGGTTCCAGCCGGTCCGGCGGCCCAGATGCGTCAACTGGATCATGACCTTGCAGTCATGTTCGTGGCAGGCATCCGCCAGTTCGCGCATCCACGGCACGATCTCGTCGCGATAGGCTTCCAGATTGCCGAACGCCGCCGGGCTGTCGCGCGAAACCAGCGCCGAGCCGGCCGTCATCGTCAGCGCCATCCCGCCCTTCGCCTTTTCCGCGTGATAGAGCCGGTATCGCTCCTTCGGCATGCCGTCCTCCGAATAGGCCGGCTCGTGCGATGTCGACATCACGCGGTTCTTGAAGGTCAGATGCTTGAGGCGAAAAGGCTGGAGCAGCGGATCGTTCGACATCGGGTCTCGCTTGCGATGCGGTCATGAGCATCGCATTGTTCGACGCTCCCGCCCAACGGAGCAAGCCCATGCGCGCCATTTCGATGACCATTCCCGCCCTTCTCCTTCTCGCCGCGCCGGCATTCGCTCAAGACGACGAGACCTGCCCCGACGCCGTCAGCACCGCCGACATCGTCGCGTGCCTGACGGAGGCTTACGGGGACTGGGATGCGCGCCTCAACACCGCCTACCGCGCCGCCATCGAACCGCTCGAAGGCGAACGCCGCACCCAGTTCCGCGACGTCCAGCGCACCTGGCTCGCCTATCGCGACGCAAGCTGCGGGTATTATCGGTCGGGCGAAGGCACGATCGCGGCGATCGAAGGCAATTCCTGCATGGTGGAATTGACGCGCACGCGGGCGGAGGAGTTGGAGGGGTTGGGGGAGCGGTGAGCGGCGTCGGTTCGCATTGGCACCAGACCCGGTCGGACACGGGTCTTAGTCTGCGTCATCGGGCTTGCGTGCTGCGTGGCGCACGCCGTGCACGATCACGAGGTCATCTCGGTACTCGTAGAATATCAAATAAGGATATGGCGTTGCCGCCAGTCGACGGATTGGCGGCATTTCCGACCGCCGGCCTGCCTGGGGATGAAGCCTCAACATGTCGACCAGTTGCCTGATTCTGCGCGAAACGTTTCTCGCCCCGGAGGGCGATCTGCTGCGAATATGGTCCAGTATCTCTGAAAGTTGTCGGCTCGCGTCGGACGTATAGCGAATGCGGATCAAGCGAACCGCTTCCAGATCGCCTCGATCTCTTCTTCGCTCGCAAATTCGCCGCGTTCCGCTTGGCCCAGAGAGACCGAAAGCGCGGCCTTCTCTTCTGCAGTGAGCTGGATCGGAGCATCGTCCGTGCCCATGATTGCGAGCATCGCAGACGCAAGTTCATCCTGCTCCGCAAGTGAGAGCTTGCTCGCGATCTCCATCGCCATCTCAAGTTTCTCGATCATCGTGCTTCCACCAAGTTCCAAGCTCCACGAACAATGTAGCATGCTGCTACATGCGGGGTCACGCCGTCTCCTTAATACCACGCATCGTCGTTCGCCGCCTTGCGCCGCGCAATGAAATCTTTCAGCGCATCGTCGATCGCCACGTCCAGCGGCGGCGCCTCGTACTCCGCGAGTTGCTTCTTCCAGAGCCGGTTGGCGCGGTCCATGGCGTCCTCGCCGCCGGCGTCTTCCCACTTCTCGAAGGCCTCGTTGTCGGCGAGGCCCGAATCCCAGAACGCCGTCTCGTAATTCGCCATCGTGTGCGCGCAGCCGAAGAAATGGCTGCCCGGCCCAACCTCGGCGAAGGCGTCGAAGGCAAGCTGGTTGTCGTCGACGACGACGCCGTCGAGATAGGTGTGGAGCGCGCCGCAGAAATCGGCGTCCATGACGAATTTCTCGTAGGACATCGACAGGAGCCCGTCGAGGAAGCCGGCGGAATGCAGGATGAAGTTCGCGCCGCAATGGACGGCGGCGAGCATCGACATCGTGCCTTCGCTCATCGCCTGGCCGTCGGGCAGTTTCGAGGTGGTGAAATTGCCCGAACATCTGAGAGGGAGGTTCAGTCTGCGCGCAAGCTGCCCGATCACCATCGAGCCGATCGCCGGTTCCGGCGTGCCGAAGGTCGGCGAGCCGGATCGGAGCGACATCGACGACAGGAAATTGCCGAAAATCACCGGCGCGCCGGGCCGTTCGAGCTGCGTCAGCGCGCAGCCGGCCATGGTCTCGGCCAGCGATTGCGCGATCGCGCCGGCATTGGTCACCGGTCCCATCGCGCCGCCGAGAATGAAGGGCACGATCACCGCCGCCTGGTTGGCGCGGGCATAGGCGCGCAGCGCGTTCGTCATCGTGCCGTCCCAGACGAGCGGCGAGTTGACGTTGACGTTGCCGAGGATGACGCAGTTCCGGTCGACGAAGTCGTGGCCGAAGACCAGCCGCGCCATGTCGATCGATTCCTCGGCGCGGCTCTCGGCCGTCACCGAGCCCATGAAGGGCCGGTCGGAATAGCGGATATGGGCGTAGACCATGTCGAGATGGCGCTTGTTCACCGGCACGTCGACCGGCTCGCAGATCGTGCCGCCGGAGTGGTGCAGCCAGGGCGAGGCCTGTGCCAGCTTGATGAAATTCTCGAAATCCTCCAGCGTGCCGTAACGCCGGCCGCGCTCGATATCCATCACGAAGGGCGAGCCATAGGCGGGCGAGAAGACGACATTCGGCCCGCCGATGCGCACCGAATTCGCCGGATTGCGCGCATGCTGGGTGAATTCGGCGGGCGCCGTCTTCAGGATTTCGCGCAGCATGCCCGGCTCGAAGCGCACCAGGACGCCGTCGACCTTGGCGCCTGCCTTGCGCCAGTGGGCGAGCGCGGTTTCGTCGTCGCGGAACTCGATGCCGATTTCGGCGAGGATGCGATCCGCGGTCGCCTCGATGCGAAGAAGGTTTTCCTCGGAGAGAATGTCGTAGGTCGGGATGTTGCGGACGATGTAGGGCCGTCCCGGGCCCGCCTGCCCGCCCGCGCGCGCCTCGCGCCGTGCCTCCCGTCCGCCGCGCTCGCGCCTTTTGCCCTGCACTTCGTCCAGCATGTCGGGCTCCTCTCCCTGCGTAAGCCCACTCTAGGCGCATGGAAGTCGCGCCGCCAAGGGCCTCGACCGACCCGAACCTGTCCATAAGCGCCGCCGCGCCCTCGCGCGCCCTGCCGATTCCGGCTAGATTTCGCCCATGCCCATCCGCCAATTGTCCGAAACCATCGTCAACCAGATCGCCGCCGGCGAGGTCATCGAACGGCCCGCCAGCGTGGTGAAGGAACTGGTCGAAAACGCGCTCGACGCCGGCGCGCGCCGGGTCGAGATCGCGACCGCCGGCGGCGGGCTGCAACTGATCCGCGTCACCGATGACGGCTTCGGCATGGACGAAGGCGACCTGGCGCTCGCCATCGGACGGCACTGCACGTCGAAGCTCACCGACGACATCCTCGACATCCGCTCGCTCGGCTTTCGCGGCGAGGCGCTGCCCTCCATCGGCTCGATCGCCAGGCTGACGATCCGCTCGCGCACGCGAGACGGCGACGGCGCGGAGATCGTCGTCGAGGGCGGGCGCGTGTCGCCGGTGCGGCCCGCCGCGGCCAATCCGGGCACGATGGTCGAGGTGCGCGACCTCTTCTTCGCGACGCCCGCGCGGCTCAAATTCATGAAGAGCGAACGGGCCGAGACCGCCGCCATTTCCGAGATGGTCAAGCGCATCGCCATCGCCTTCCCGCATGTGCGCTTCACGCTGTCGGGCCCCGACCGCACGACGCTCGACCTCGCCGCGTCGAGCGACGACGCCGCCGGCCAGCGCGAGCGCATCGCGCAGGTGATGGGCCGGGACTTTTCCGACAATGCGCTCGAAATCCGCGCCGAGCGCACGGATGTGCGGCTCTCCGGCCATGCGTCGATCCCGTCCTTCACGCGGGCGAACGCGCTGCAGCAATATGTCTATGTCAACGGCCGCCCGGTGCGCGACAAGATGCTCGCCGGCGCGATCCGCGGCGCCTATGCCGACGTCCTGCCGCGCGACCGCCACGCCGTCACCGCCCTCTTCGTCGACATCGAACCGGCGCTGGTCGACGTCAACGTGCATCCTGCCAAGGCAGACGTGCGCTTCCGCGATCCGGGGCTGGTGCGCGGGCTGATGGTCGGCGCGATCCGGCAGGCGCTCGGCACCGCCGGCATCCGCGCCTCGACGTCTGCCGCAAGTTCGATGGCCGAGATGTTCCGCGCGCCGCCGCCGCGCATCGCCAATGGCCACCACGCACCGGTCGGCTTCGATGCTGCCACGTCGTTCCAGCGCCCGCTCGATCCCGGCTTCGCCGAAGCCGCACAGAGCGTTTTCGCCGACACGGTCGCATCCGCCGACCACCGCGCGGGCCTGTCGGAGCCCGCCCCGGAGGCCCTCTCCCAGCCGCTCGGCGCCGCCCGCGCGCAGGTCCACGAGAACTACATCATCGCCCAGACCGACCGCTCGCTGATCATCGTCGACCAGCATGCCGCGCATGAACGCCTCGTCTACGAGGCGCTGAAGACCGCGCTGCACTCCAAGCCGCTCGCCGCACAGATGCTGCTCCTGCCCGAGATCGTCGACCTGTCCGAAGACGACGCCGCCCGCCTCGTTGCCCAGGCCGAAACGCTCGCCCGCTTCGGCCTTGCCATCGAGCGCTTCGGTCCCGGCGCGGTCGCCGTGCGCGAAACGCCGGCGATGCTGGGCGAGATGGACGTGCAGCAGCTCGTCCGCGACCTTGCCGACGAGATCGCCGACAACGACACGGTCGAGACGCTCACCGCCCGCCTCCACCACATCGCCGCCACCATGGCCTGCCACGGTTCCGTCCGCTCGGGACGCCGGCTGAAGCCCGACGAGATGAACGCGCTCCTGCGCCAGATGGAGGCGACGCCGGGCTCCGCCACCTGCAATCACGGCCGGCCGACCTATGTCGAACTCAAGCTCGCCGACATCGAGCGGCTGTTCGGGCGCAGATGAGCTTGACGTTGGTCGGCATTTGTGGCGGAACCTCCGGGACCAGAAGGCGCATCCCATGAACCGTTTCGAAGGCCCCGGCGGCAAGGAAGCCCGCATCCGTTATCTCGACGGCGATTTCCAGGTGATGACGCCGGGATCGTTCGTCCGCTGCGCGGTCACGGGCGAGTCCATTCCGCTCGACGAACTCAAATACTGGAGCGTCGCGCGGCAGGAGCCTTATGCGAACGCCGAGGTGTCGCTGAACCGGGAACTGCAGGAAAACCCGGAGCTGAGGACGCGGGCGAAGGGCTGAGCGGTGTCATCCCGGAAGTCGCATCGGCGCGAAGCGACGGGCGGCTATCCGGGATCCATTCCGTAATCTCCCAATTCACGGAATGGATTCCGGCTCTCGCCTCGCTGTGCTCGGACTTCGGCCGGAATGACACGCGTCGAGTAAGCCGCAGACAAAGCTCAACCACGGCGTCAGCCCGGAAGCCGCAGCGGCGAGCGGCTATCCGGAATCCAGTCCGTGACGGCGGCATGTTCACGGAATGGCTTCCGCTCTCGCCTCGCTCCGCTCGGACTTCGGCCGGAATGACGCCGGTCGAGTGGCGTCACCCCTCCAGCCGCCGCCTCCGCCATGCCTTCAGCGTCTCCCCGATCACCGCGCCGGGCGTCACGTCCGTCTCGAACGCCACGTCGATCTCCACCACCTTTGCCCGATGGTGCAGCTCCTCCAACGCCTCCGATCCATGCGCCAGCCGGATCGCGTCCTTGGCGGTGGTGACCAGCACCAGTCCGTCCTTGTCGGCGTCCTGCATCAGGTCGCGCGCCTCCTCGGCGCTGTAGAAATGGTGGTCGGCGAAGCTGCGGGCCACGGCCACCTCGCCGCCGAGTTCGCGCACCGTGCGGTAGAACTTGTCAGGATTGCCGATGCCCGCGAAGGCGAGGCAGCGTTTGCCGCGGATCGCTTCCAGCGGCAGCGGACGCCTCTTCGCCCGATACACCGGGCGCCCCGCACGGGCGGCGTGGCGGACGACGGTCGAGGCCGCGCTTCCCTCGCCCATCTCGAGCAAGGCGGTCAGATGCCGCATCTGGTCGACCAGCGAGGCGCGCATCGGGCCGCCGGGGATGGTGTGGCCGTTGCCGATGCCGCGTTCGGCGTCGACCACGACGAGCGCGTAGTCGATGTGGATCTGCGCGCTCTGGAAGCCGTCGTCCATGATGACGAAGTCGCAGCCTTCGCCCAGCAACAGCTTGACGCCCTCGGCGCGGTTGGCTGAGACCGCGACCGGCGCGTGGGCGGCCAGAAGCAGCGGTTCGTCGCCGACATAGCGCGCGCCGTCATGGTGCAGATTGACGAGATGCGCACCCGAAACCGAGCCGCCATGGCCGCGCGACAGGAAGCCGGGCTTCAGACGCATGGCCATCGCCTGCCTGGCGAATGCGATCGCGACCGGCGTCTTGCCGGTGCCGCCGACGGTCAGATTGCCGATGCACAGCACCGGCACGTCGATCCTCTTGCGCGGCGCGGTCTGCAGGCGATGGCGGGCGGCGAGGCCGTAGAGTTTCGACAGCGGCCAGAGCGACCAGGCGCGCCAGTCCGGCTTGTGCCACCAGAAGGGAGGCGCCTCGCTCACCGGTCAGCCCTTGCCGTTCGGCCGCGCGCCGCTCGTCAGCCGCGCCTTGACGACGAGCGGCGTGATCCACGGATCGAGCGCGGCGAGCGTCTTTGACAGTGCGCCGCGCATGTCGGAAACGGCGGTGGCGCCGGCGCGGATCATTTCGTCCCGCGCCGCATCGTTGGTCAGGAGGTAGTTCACCGCGCCCGCCAGCATCGCCTCGTCGCGCACGAGCTTGGCGCCGCCGGCCTGCATCAGCGTCTGGTAGGCGTCGCGGAAGTTCTGCACGTTCTTGCCCGACAGCACCGCCGTGTCGAGCATCGCCGGCTCGAGCGGGTTCTGCCCGCCCTCGCCGGTCAGCGATCGGCCGACGAAGGCGATCTCGGTCAGGCGCAGATAGAGCCCCATCTCGCCGATCGTGTCGCCGAGATAGATGTCCGTGTCGGGCGCGATCGGCTCGCCCTTCGAGCGCCGCGCGACCTTCAGCCCCTTGCCCGCGCACATCTCGGCAACCGCGTCGGCGCGGTCGGGGTGGCGCGGCACGATGATGGTGGCGACGTTGCGGTGCCGCTTCTTCAGCGCCAGATGCACGTTGGCCGCGATCTCCTCCTCGCCCTCATGGGTCGAGACGGCGGCCCAGGTAGGCCGTGCGGCGACGGCATCCTTCAAGGCCTGCAGCGCGGCGAGGTCGGCCGGCGGCGGCACGGTGTCGACCTTCAGATTGCCCGACACCGTCACCGGCCGGGCGCCCAGCGCGAGGAAGCGCTCGCCGTCCGTCTGCGACTGCGCGACGACATGGGCGAGGTTCTCGAAAAGCGCCTCGGCGAGGTGCGAGCGCTTGCTCCAGCGGGCGAACGAGCGGTCGGAGAGCCGGCCGTTGACGAGCACCTGCGGAACGCGCCGGGCGCCGAGTTCCAGAATCGTCATCGGCCAGATCTCGGATTCGGCGATGATGGCGAGGTCCGGCTCCCAATGGTCGAGGAAGCGGTCGACGGCGGGCTTCAAGTCGAGCGGCACATATTGATGGATGATCGTGTCGCCCAGCCGCTCGTCGGCGACGCCGGCCGAGGTAACCGTGCCGGTCGTCAGCACGACATGGATGCCGTCGGCGACGATCTTCTTGACCAGCGGCACCACGGCCAGCGTCTCGCCGACGCTCGCCGCATGGACCCAGATCAGCGGCCCGTCGGGCCGCGCGACCTGCGTCACGCCATAGCGCTCGCGGCGGCGCTTGCGGTCTTCCTTGCCGCGGCTGGCGCGATAGGCGACATAGCCGCCGATCAGCGGATAGGCGGCCGCGCCGGCCAGCCGGTAGGTCGTCAAAAGCGCGCGCGCCCAGCGTTCGCTCATGCCGCCGCTCCCACCAGCCCGTAGGCCTTGGCGGTGACGCGGTTGAGCCCCGCGGTCACCGCGCGGCGCACATCCTCCATCGCCGCGTCGTCGGCATCGGCCGGCACGTGGATCGCCTCGCCGATGACGATCGCCGCCCTGCCGAAAGGCAGGTTGATCGCGGTCTTGTCCCAGCTCTTTTCGAGAACCTTGCGACGGCTGGTCGCCAGCGCCGCGGGCAGGATCGGCCGACCGGAAATGCGCGCCAGCGTCACGATGCCGAGCCCGGCGTCGCGCGGCGTGCCGTGCGGGATGTCGGCGATCATCGCGACGTTGCGGCCCTGGTCGAGAAGGCGTTTCAGCATGATCAGCGCCCGCGCGCCGCCCTTGTCGGTGTCATGCCCCTCGCGCCCGCCCGAGCCGCGCACGATGCCGAAGCCGAGACGTTCGGCGACGAGCGCATTCAGTTCGGCGTCGCGGCTCTTCGAAAACAGCGCCGTGAAGCGCAGTTCGCGCGGAAGGTAGGCCGGCGCGAGCAAATGCTGGCCATGCCAGAGCGCCAGGATCACCGGTTCATGCGGCCGGATCGCAGCGACCGGGTCGTCGGAGCCGGAAACGAGCGGATTGGTCGCCTTGATCGCGCGCAGGAGCGCGACGATGCCGGCGGCGAGCGCATTCTTGGCGGCCGGCGTTTCGGCCAGCGGCCCGCGCAGCCTTTTCCATGCCGCCTTCAGCGGCCGGCGGCGCGGCGCGGCGCCCTGATCGATCCCGTCGATATTGCTGATGGTCTTCTTCCCCATCCGGCGGACAGATCAGCTCTGCGGTTCGAGCAGGCGATGCAGATGCACGATGAAGTAGCGCATCTGGGCGTTGTCCACGGTTTCCTGTGCCTTGGCGCGCCATGCGGCTTCGGCGGATTTGTAGTCGGGGAAGATTCCGACGACATCAAGGCCCGCGAGATCCTTGAACTGCATGCCCTGGAGCGAAGTCAGTTCGCCTCCGAAGACGAGGTGGAGGAGTTGCTTTTCGGCGTTGTTTTCGGCCATCGGACGATCGCTTTTGCTTTTCATGAAACGGGTTCGGGCGCGCGAAGCACCCGGCGCGAGCATGCTTAGATCAGTTCGCAGATTTTTGGAACCTACCAGCCAGCCCACTACCAGCCTTGGGACCAGTCGGGATCGCGCGCTTCCTCGACCATCGCGGCCAGAAGCGCGCCGGAACCGGCGACGAGCGAGCCGTGGCGCGGACTCGCCCCGGCATAGAGCGGTGCGACGCCCTGCGGCGTCAGCACCTCGCCGCCCGCCCGGTTGAGGATCAGGTCGGCGGCCGCGAGATCCCAGTCATGCGCGTTGGGCTTGACGAAGGTGGCGTCGATCTCGCCGTCGGCGACCATGGCGATGCGGTAGGCGAGCGAGGGAATGTAAGGCACCTTCACCGTCTGGCCGATGCCCGGCAGAAGCGTCTTCGTCATCGTCTTCGGGCCGGCGACGATCGGCACGTCGCCCGCTTCGCGCACCTTGATCGCCGCGCCGTCCTTCAGCGCCGGGCCGCCGCGCGTCGCCTCGAAGACCTGCTCCTTCACCGGCGCGTCGAGCACGCCGGCGATCGGGCGCCCGTCCTCGACGATGGCGATCGAGACGCACCACATGTCGAGGCCGTTGATGAAGCCGCGGGTGCCGTCGATCGGGTCGACGACGAAGGTGCGCCGCGCGGAAAGGCGCGACGTGTCGGCCACCGTCTCTTCCGAAAGCCAGCCATAGTCGGGCCGCGCGGCCAGGAGTTCGGCCTTCAAAAACCGGTCGACCGCGATGTCGGCTTCGGTGACCGGCGACTGGCCGGTCTTCATCCACACGTCCGGCGTCTGGCCGAAATAGCGCATGGCGATGCGTCCCGCCTCGCGCGCGGCCTCGCGGATCAGGGCCAGTTCGGCATGGTCGTCATTCGCCAGCAAGCGTCATACCTTCGATCAGAAGCGTCGGGGCGGCGGTGCCGAAATTGCGGTCGACGTCGTTCGCCGGCACCATGTCGAGGAACATCGTCTTCAAATTCGACGCGATGGTCACTTCGGAGACCGGGTGCGTCAGTTCGCCGTTCTCGATCCAGAAGCCCGAGGCGCCGCGGCTGTATTCGCCGGTCACCATGTTGACGCCCTGGCCGAAGACTTCGGTGACGTAAAAGCCGCGCTTCAGCCCGGCGATCATGTCCTGCGGCGAAGCCGTTCCCGGCTCGATGGCGAAGTTGGTCGAGGTCGGGTTGACCGAGGTGCCGGCGCGCGAGCCGCGCCCGTTCGTCGTCAGCCCGAGTTCGCGCGCGGCCGAGGTCGACAGGAACCAGTGCCGCAGCACGCCGTCCTCGACCATGGTCAGCACCTCGCCTTCGACACCCTCGCCGTCGAAGGGCCGCGACGACGGGCCGCGCACGCGCAAGGGGTCGTCGGTCACGGTGATCGCCGCAGACGCGACCTTCTCGCCCATCCTGTCGCGCAGGAAGCTGGTCTTGCGCGCTACCGACGCGCCGTTGATCGCGCCCGCCAGATGGCCGGCGATGCCGCGCGCGACGCGCGGATCGAAGATCACGTCGACCGGGCCGGTCTTCGCCTTTCTCGCGCCGAGCCGCCGCACGGCCCGTTCGCCTGCCCGCCGGCCGATTTCTTCAGGTGCTTCGAGGTCGGAAAAATGCAGCCGCGAGGAATAGTCGTAGTCGCGCTCCATGCCGGTGCCCTCGCCGGCGATGACGCTCACCGAGCGGCCGAAGCGCGTCGCCATGTACTGGCCGAGAAAACCGTCGGACGTCGCCAGAACCAGCCCGCCCATGCCGGCGCTCGCCGAGGCGCCACCGGAGTTCGTGACACCCGTCACCGCGCGCGCGGCGTCCTCCATGGCAAGCGCGTCCTCGCGCATCCGGGCCGCGTCGATTTCCGTTGCGTCGAAGAGATCGAGGTCGCGGATCGCGCGCGCCAGCCTCTCCTTGTCGGCGAGGCCCTGCACCGGGTCTTCCGGCGATACCTTCGCCATCGCCACCGCGCGGGCGGCGAGTTCGTCCGCATTCGCGCCGGCGGCCGCCGATACGGACGCCACGCGCCGGCCGACGAAGACGCGCAGCGCGATGTCGTCGCTCTCCGCCGCTTCCGTGGCCTCCACCTTGCCGAGCCGCACCGTCACGTCGGCCGAGCGCGAGCGCACCGCCACCGCATCCGCCGCGTCGGCGCCGGCGCGCTTCGCCGCCTCGACCAGCGATGCGACGAGGTCGGTCAGCCGGGCGGTCTCGATCTGGCTCATGCAAACATCCTTGTTGGCGGACGGGGATTGGCACACATGTCGTGCGCCCCATCTATTGTTCGCGCCGGCCAAGTGCAATGGCCGACCCGGCCGCCGCCTTGTCGGAGGCACCACGCAAGGAGCCCGTTCCGTGACGATTTCGCTCTGCCTTCGGGTCTGCAGGCCGTGACCGACCGCCCGGCCGACGAGACGCCCGACGCCCGGCCGCTGGTCGAGCCCGGCAAGTTCGTCACCGGCTCCACCATGCGCCATGTCGTCACGATGACGGCGACCGGCTCGATCGGGCTGATCGCCGTCTTCTTCGTCGACGCGCTCAACCTCTTCTACATCTCGATGCTCGGCGTGCAGGAACTCGCCGCGGCCATCGGATTCGCCTCGACGCTGATGTTCTTCACCATCTCGGTGGCGATCGGCTTCACCATCGCGACCTCCGCCGTCGTCTCGCGCGCGCTGGGGCGCGGCGACCGCGAGGAGGCCGCGCGCATGGGCGGCGCCTCGGTCCTCTACATGGCCGCCACCACCATCTTCATCGCCGCCGCGATGTGGCCCTTCCTGCACCAGCTCGTCGGCTTTCTCGGCGCGCGCGGCGAGACGCAGGAGATGGCGACCCGCTTCCTGCAGATCGTCATCCCGTCCATGCCCATGGTCGCCGTCGGCATGGCGACGACCGGCATCATGCGCGGCGTCGGCGATGCGCGGCGGGCGATGTATGTCACGCTCGCCGGCGGCATCGCGGCCGCCATCCTCGATCCGATCTTCATCTTCGGCTTCGGGCTCGGGCTGGAAGGCGCGGCGATCTCGACCGTCATCTCGCGCGCGATCCTCCTCGCCGTCGGCCTTTACGGCGCGCACAGGATCCACCGGCTGATGAAGATGCCGGACCTCGCCGGCTTCAAGGCCGCGCTGCGCCCCTTCTTCGGCATCGGCGTCCCGGCGCTCCTGACGCAGATCGCGACGCCGGTCGGCAATGCCTACGTCACCGTCGAAATGGCGGCCTTCGGCGACGAGGCGGTCGCCGGCTGGGCGATCATCGGCCGCATCCTGCCCGTCGCCTTCGGCGTCATCTTCGCGCTTTCCGGCGCGGTCGGGCCGATCCTCGGCCAGAATTACGGCGCCCGGCGCTACGACAGGCTCAACGATGCCCTGCGCGACGCGCTGGTCTTCACCACCATCTACGTCCTCGCCGTCTGGGCGCTCCTCGCGATCTTCGCAGGCCCCATCGCCGGCCTCTTTGGCGCCACCGGCGAGGCGCGCGACCTCGTCGTCTTCTTCTGCCTGTTCGCGGCCGGCTCGTTCCTCTTCAACGGCGCCCTCTTCGTCGCCAACGCCGCCTTCAACAATCTCGGCTACCCGACCTATTCCACCGTCCTCAACTGGGGCCGCTCGACGCTCGGCGTGATCCCGTTCGTCTGGCTCGGCGCGCAATATTGGGGCTCGAAAGGCGTCATCGCCGGCTGGGCGCTCGGCGCCGTCTTCTTCGGCATCGCCGCCGTCATCCTCGCCTTCCGCACCGTTCGCGGCATCGGCCCCCGCATGATGGCCGGCGAAGCCCTGCCCCCCGCACCGCCCGCGGCGAATTCGGCGTTTTCGACAGGCAAGGCATCGACTTTGCAGTAGGTCTTCTTGGCACGACGCGCGTCATTCCGGCCGAAGCCCGAGCGCAGCGAGGCGAGAGCCGGAACCCACTCCGTGACCTTCGACCTCACGGAATGGTTCCCGGATAGCCGCCCGTCGCTCCGCGCCACGCACGTTCCGGGATGACCCTCGTCCTGTTATTTCCTTTCCCGAGCCTCGACCGCCGCATCGATCGAGCGCTTCAGCTCGTCGCGGATCGACTCGGTCGCCGCCATCACCAGTTCCATCTTCATGAAGTCCAGCACCCGGAACTCCGACACCGGCGGGCGAATGAGGATCTGCGGCTGGCAGCGCGTCAAATTCAGCGCAATGATCGACTGCATCATGATCTGGCTGGTGCCGAACAGAAGGTCGATCGAATCCGGCCCCTTCGGCGTCTCCTTCGTCGGGTAGCCGACGACGTCGACCGCGATGACGATGTCGGCCGCGTCCTGGACGAGATCGAAGGGCACCGGATCGTAGAAGCCGCCGTCGATCAGCAGTTTGCCCTCGCGCCGCACCGGACGGAATACCGCCGGCAGAGCTGCCGAGGCGGCGAGCGCGGAGCGCAGATCGCCGGTGTCGAGCACCGCGAGGTCATGCGCGAAAAAATCCGTGCCCGTGACCTTCAGCGGGATCTGCAACTGCTCGAACGTCTCGGGGATTTCGGCCGGCAGGAACGAGCGCAGGATGCGTTCGAGGTTGAACTGGCCGAACCGGATTCCGCCCTGCATCATCTCGGCGAAGGATTGCGGGCGCGAGCGCCAGAGGCGGCTCGCCACCTCCGCCCGCTTGCCGAGCACCGTGCGCGCATAGTCGCGGATGTCCGCGCCCGTCATTCCCGCCGCCATGCCGGCGCCCATGATGGCGCCGATCGACGAGCCGGCGATCATCTTGGGGCGGATTCCGAGTTCGTCCAGCGTCTCGATGACGTGGATATGCGCCAGCCCGCGCGCGCCGCCCCCGCCCAGCGCCAGCGCGAAACTCGGCCCGCTCGTCGGGGCGGGCCGCGCGGTCTCGTTCTCGATCAGGGTCGGCACGGGCGCATTCATGGCAGGTCTCAGTTCGACGTGTCGGTCTCTTCCTCGCCGGCCGCCGCGCCGTTGCCGGTGTCCTTTGCCTGCGGACCGATCACCAGCAGCGACGGCTCGGCGGAGAGCAAGCGTTGCGCCGAAGCCTTTACCTGGTCAAGCGTTACCGATTCGATGTCGGCGACGCGCGTGTCGATGTAATCGATGCCCAGGTCGTCGCGCTGCAGTTCCAGGAGCGTCCGCGCGATGGAGGCCGACGAGTCCAGGTTGTTGATCGCATAGGCGCCGATCACGTAGGTCTTGGCCTTGGCCAGCTCCTCTTGCGTCGGCCCTTCGGCGATGAACTTCTGCACCTCGTCCTCGATCACCGCCAGCGCCTCGTTCACCTGGTCGGCGCGCGTCGAGGTCGCGATCGTCATGGCGGTCGAAAGGTCGCGGTTCTGCAGGTAGGAGCCAATGCCGTAGGTCAGGCCGCGCACCTCGCGCACCTCGTTGAAGAGGCGCGAGGAGAACGTGCCGCCGCCGAGGATGTGGTTCATCAGATAGGCGGCGAAGAATTCCGGATCGTCGCGCTCGATGCCCGGATAGACGAGTTGCAGCGAGCTTTGCGGCAGGGCGAATTCGTAGAGCACCTCTTCGCCCAGCTTCGGCTCGACGCGCGGAATGTCCTTCAGTTCCGCCTCGTCGGGCAGGTCGCCGAAGATGCGGTCGAGATCGGCCTTCAGCGTCTCGGCATCGATCGCGCCGACGACGGCGACGTGGAGGTTCGACTTCGCCAGAAGATCGCCATGGACCGTCCGCAGGTCGTCGGGCGTCACCGTGGTGATCGTCTCTTCCGTGCCCTCGCGCTCCAGCGCATAGGGATGGTCGCCATAGAGCGCGCGGGCGAATTGCTGCATGCCCTGGCGCTGTGGATCGCGCGAATTGGCGCGGATGCCGGTCAGGATCTGCTGGCGCATCCGCTCGACCGGGTTGTCGTCGAAGCGCGGCTCGTTGACCGCCAGCGCCAGAAGGTCGAGCGCCTCGTTCTTGTTGTCCGACAGGAGCCGCATCGAGCCGTAGAGCGCGTCGGTCGAGGCCTCGAACGACATCTCCGCGCCGGCATTGTCGAGCGCTTCCTGAAATTCGTTCGATTCCAGATCGCCCGCACCCTCGTCGAAGAGCGCGCTCATCAGGTTGACGAGACCGCCCTTGCCGTCCGGGTCCTGGATCGAGCCGCCCTCGAAGGCGAAGTTGATCGCGACCATCGGGATCGTGTAGTCCTCGACGAGCCAGGCCGTGACGCCGGACTCCGAGCGCACTTCCTGGATGTCGACGGCGGCCGAGGCCGGCCAGGCGATGGTCAGCGCCAGCGCGGTCGCGCCGACGGCCTTTGCCAGCGCGGCGGTGAAAGTCGATGCCTTGAACGGGAAGCTCACGAGCGGCCCTCCTCTTGCGGCAGAAGATAGCCCGTCACCGAGCGGTTCTGGTCGAGATAGCGCGCGGCGGCGGCCTTGATGGCGTCGGCCTCGACGGCGCGGATGCGCTCGGGCCATTCCTCGACGTCGGCGACGGTCGAGCCGGTCGTCAGCGCCGAGCCATAAAGGTTCGCCATGCCCGACTGGTCGTCGCGCGCGAAGATGATGGAGCGCAGATAGCGGTTCTTCGCCGCTTCCAGTTCCTCGGCGGTCACGCCGTCCCGGGCGATCTTCTCGATCTCGGCATCGGCGGCAGCCTCGACGTCCTCGAGGCTCGCCTCGCCGCGCGGCGCGCCATAGACGCCGAACACGGTCGCATCGAGCGAGGTGCCGCGGAAATAGGCGCCGGCCGAGGACGCGATGCCCTGCTCCACGACCAGCGACTGGTAGAGCCGCGAGCGGATGCCGCCGCCGAGGATTTCGGCGAGCAGGTCGAGCGCCTCGGCCTCGCCGTCCTCGGCCGTCGTATAGGACGGCACGACCCATGACTTGGAGTAACCGGGCACCGTCACGCGCTCGTCGCGATAGGTCACCGTGCGCGCGGTGCGCTGCGGCGGCTCCTCGGTGCGCGTGCGCGCGCCGAGCTCCGGGTTGGACGGGATGACGCCGTAATATTCGGTCGCCAGTTCCCGCACCTCATCGACATCGACGTCGCCGGCGACGACCAGCACCGCATTGTTCGGCGCGTAGTAGCGCTGGTAGAATTCCAGCGCGTCGGCGCGGTTCAGCTTCTCGATCTCGTGCATCCAGCCGATGATCGGGATGCCGTAGCCATGGTTCTGGTAGAGCGTGGCGTTGACGGATTCGCCGAGGATCGAGTTCGGCTGCGTCTCGATGCGCGAATTGCGCTCCTCGATCACCACCTGCCGTTCGGGATCGACCACGGCGTCGGTCAGCACCAGCCCCGTCATCCTGTCGGCCTCGAACTCCATCATCGTTTCCAGATGCTCGGGCGCGATCTGCTGGAAATAGGCGGTGTAGTCGTAGGAGGTGAAGGCGTTTTCGCGACCGCCGACCTCGGCGATCCGGGCCGAGAACTCGCCCTGCTTATGCTCTTTCGTGCCCTTGAACATCAGGTGTTCGAGGAAATGCGCGATGCCCGACTTGCCAGGTTCCTCGTCGGCCGAGCCGACCTTGAACCACATCATGTGGGTGACGACGGGCGCGCGGCGATCGGGGATCACCACCACTTCGAGCCCGTTGTCGAGCATGAAGTCGGTGATCTGGCTCTCGGCCGGCGCGGCGTTCGCCTCCTGCGCGGACGCTGCGCCCGACAGGAGCGCGAGACCGATCGCCGTTCCTGCCAGGCCTCTCGCCATTGCGGCGGGCATCAGGTGCATTCGCTTGTCCTCGGTTTGATGTGCGTTGGACGACAGATAGCGCGTTCGCCGACGGCGAAGAACCGGCGCGCCGATTAAATCTTCGTCATGTCTGGAGACCGAGAGAGGCCGAAATCAGGCGGCGATGCAAAAGGCGATGGTCGTGTCGCCATAGTCGCGCCGCTCGTCGAGCGTGAAGCCGGCCGGCGGCTGGAAGGGCGTTGCGGCCGCTTCCTCGACGAGGCAGAGCGCGCCCGGCTTCAGCCAGCCGCCGTCGCGCGCGGCGCTGAGCGCCAGTTCGCCGAGCCCCTTTCCATAGGGCGGATCGGCGAAGACGAGGTCGAAGGGCTGGAGCGTTCCAGCCTCGCCGAGCTTGGTCGCGTCGCGGCGGAAGATCTTGGTGCGGCCCGAAAGGCCGAACGCCTCGACATTGGTGCGGATCAAGCCGCGCCCTTCCGCCGATTCCTCTATGAACACCGCATAGGACGCGCCGCGCGACAGGGCTTCGAGCCCCAGCGCCCCGGTGCCGGCAAAAAGGTCGAGCACGCGCGCGCCGTCGAGGTGTTCACCGTAGCGATGCGCGATGACGTTGAAGACGGCTTCGCGTGCGCGGTCGGTCGTCGGGCGGATCGCGTTCGTCTTGGGCGTTGCCAAAGGTCGGCCGCGAAACGCGCCGCCGACGATCCTCATCGCCCGCGATCTCCACGATTGCCGCCGGGACGGCCACCGGACGGCCTGCTGCCGCCGGGGCGCCCGTCCCGATCATCGCGGCGCGGACCCTTCGGACCCTCGGCGCCCTGCGGCCGGGGCTTGCCGGCATAGCGCTTGCCCTCGGTCTCCTCGGCGCGTCGTGCGGCCTTCTTCGGCCCCACCGCCTTGGCGCCCGGCGCCATCCACACATTCGCCGTGCGCGAGCGCTGCGGCTCTGCCTTCTTCTCGAAGCCGGCTTTTCCGCCCTTCGAATCCGCGCCCTTGCCGCCGGCGCCCTTGGGTCCGAATCCCTTGGCACCGCCGCGCCCGCCGGGCTTGGAGGTCTGCAGACGGCCCAGCGCATCCTCGCGCCGCTCGTCCTTGTCGCGTTTGCGGGGCGCGGGCTTGCGCACATCCTCTTCGCTGACGCGCTGCGCCACCGGCTGGTTGGAGAATTCCTTGATCACCGGCGCGTCGAAATCGGCGCCCGATTCGGCGATCAGCTTGTCGCCGAGCTGTTCGCGCAGATGCCGTCCGCGCAATTCCTGGATCTCGCCTTCGGCGAGTTCGCCAAGCTGGAACGGTCCGTAGGAAACGCGGATCAGGCGCGTGACCTCGAGGCCGAGCGCGCCCATCACGTTCTTGACCTCCCGGTTCTTGCCTTCGCGCAGGCCGACCGAAATCCACGCATTGGTGCCCTGCTCGCGCTCCAGCACCGCCTCGATCGCGCCGTAGAACACGCCGTCGACCGCGATGCCGTCCTTCAGCGCTTCCAGCTTTTCCGGCTCGACCTTGCCGTGGACGCGCACGCGATAGCGGCGCAGCCACCCCGTTGCGGGCAGTTCCAGCGTGCGCGCGAGGCCGCCATCATTGGTCAGGAGCAGCAGGCCCTCGGTGTTGATGTCGAGGCGGCCGACCGTCAAAAGCCGCGGCAGGCCCTTCGGCAGCACGTCGAAGACCGTCTGCCGGCCCTCCGGGTCCTTGTTGGTGGTCACCACGCCCGACGGCTTGTGGAAAAGGAAGAGCCGCGTGCGCTCGATCGCCGGGATCGGTTCGCCGTCGACCTCGATGCGGTCCTTGCCGGTGACGTTCAGCGCCGGGCTGTCGAGCACCTTGCCGTTCACCGAGACGCGGCCGGCGGCGATCATGTCCTCGGCGTCGCGGCGCGAGGCGACGCCCGCGCGCGCCAACCGCTTGGCGATCCGCTCCTCGCCGCGCGCGGCTTCGGCGACGTTGTCGGTGCGCGGACGGCGGTCGTCATCGCGCTTTTGATAGGGCTTGCGGTCACCATCCTCGCGGCGCGCGAACGACTTCTTCTCACCGTCGCGCGCGGCATAGGGCTTGCGATCCCCGTCGCGTTTTACGAACGGCTTGCGGTCGCCATCCTCGCGCTTGGCGTACGGTTTGCGGTCGCCATCCTCGCGGCGCACGAACGGCTTCTTTTCGCCGTCGCGCGCGGCATAGGGCTTGCGGTCCCCGTCGCGCTTGACGAACGGTTTGCGGTCACCGTCCTCGCGCTTGGCAAAAGGCTTCCTGTCGCCGTCGAAGCGCCGCTTCGGCCGATCCTCGCCCGAGCCCGCGCCTTCGCGCTTGACGAACGGCTTGCCGCGCGCGCCCTGCGGACGCTCGCTGCGCTCGCCGTCGCGCGCCGCATACGGCTTGCTTTTGCCCGTCCGGTCGCCGGAGCGGCCCTTGTTCTTATTGTCGTCGGTCATTGTGGCCTTTGCCTTTCAGCGCGGGTAACTATCAGAGCGTTTTCAGCTCTGCGAGTGAAATGTCTCAGAACCAGTCCCAATCGGCGCGGCCGGACTTCATGGCCCTCGCCTTCGCCGAGGCGGAGGCCGCGGCCGCGCGCGGCGAGGTGCCGGTCGGCGCCGTCATCGCCCGCGACGGCGAGATCGTCGCCCGCGCCGGCAACCGCACCCGCGAACTTAACGACCCGACCGCCCATGCCGAGATGATCGTCATCCGCGCGGCCTGCGCCGCGCTCGGCCAGGAACGGCTGACCGGGCTCGATCTCTACGTCACGCTGGAGCCCTGCGCCATGTGCGCGGCGGCGATTTCCTTCGCGCGCATCCGGCGGCTCTATTTCGGCGCGGAAGACGAAAAAGGCGGCGCCGTCGTCAACGGGCCGCGCTTCTTTTCCTCAACCACCTGTCACCACGCGCCCGAGACCTATTCGGGCTTTTCGGAGCGGAAATCCGCCGAGCTACTGCGCAGCTTCTTCAGGTCGCAGCGCTCGTAACGGTCAGAGACCGGGAATCATGTCGCGCCAGGTGATCTTGCCCTGCGCCTGGCGCGCGGCGCGTTCCTTGCGCCACTCGTCCTCGCCGACATCGCCGGCCGGCGCCGTCTCGGCAGGCTGGCGATACTGGGTCGGCGGCTCGGACAGGAACCGGCGCTGGTTCGGGTCGCGGGCCTGCGACTGCGCGAGGCGGCGGTTGAACTCCTCGCGCTGGCTGGCGGGATTGACGTCGTTCATCTCGACGCCCTTCGACTTGTCCCAATCGGTGCTGCTGCCGGCCGTGCGCGCACCGCGCAGGCCGGAGCTGTAGGAATTGTCGTCCTGGTTGAGCGTCGCCTCCTCGCGGACGCGGGCAAGCCGCGCCTCGGGCGATTCGGGCCAGGCTTCGCCGCTCGACGCGCTCTGCTGCGGCTGCGGAAGCACGTCCAGCGAGGCCGGGCGCACCAGTTCGCCGCGCGGCTGGTAGTTGATCGGCTCGCGCCGCTCGGACTGGAGCGAGAGAATGCCCGTCACGTCCTCAAGAAGCTGCTGGTCGGAAGGCGTGCCCGTGCCGTAGGTCGGGCCCATGCAGCCGGCGAGCGTCAATGCGGAGGCAATGGCCAGTCCGGCCGGCAGCATCCGGTTCGCCGTCAGTCTTGCGTTGCTCATCGCACCCTCTTCCGTCCTTGGCTTAAAGGCCCCAGCGCGCCTTCGCCCGCAAACGCGGCGACAACAAGGCGTCCAATCTCGGGGTGCCTGTATCGCATGGCAGGCCGCGCCGCGCAACGGCAGCGCCGCGCTTGCCAACACACTTCGCCGTCAGCAGCGCAACCGCTTGTTGCAGGAATGGAATGCGGTCTACATTCAAGACGTTGAAGGCAAAAGCAGCAGCGCCGCGCCAGCCGGCGCGACCGGGAGGACGAGCCGACCCGGCCGTGGCAACGGCTTTGCTTTCAACAAGGAGTGACGCGATGTGGTTCTTGCCGCTGAGTGTCAGCTTTAGAATGAATAAAACCCGGAGGGGCTGGTCACTGCACCTCCGGGTCAATCTCATTATCTAAGGCGAAACGGAGGCCCGGTTCCAGCCGGGTCTCCACTCCACAACCGAATATAGCGCCACAGGGCCCAGCCATCAAGCCAACCGGCTGAGCAAGCGCAATTCCCGTCCTTGCGGTTCGAAAATCTACGTCTAAAATCAACTCGTTGGGGGCAGAAGCAGCAGCGTCGAGCCAGCCGGCGCGACCGGGAGGATGAGCCGACCCGGCCGTGGCAACGGCTTTGCCTTCAAACTGGAGGTTTGCGATGATACCAATCGTCGTGACCTTGGCGGTAAAGAAAACCCGGACGGGCTGGTCAGTGCGCGTCCGGGTCATTTTCATCTAGCCAAGAAACGGAGGCCCGGTTACCGCCGGGTCTCCACTCCAGAACCGAATATAGCGCCGCAGCGCGCCGCCATCAACCCAGCCGGCCCAGCCTGCGCAATTCCTGCAGCGCCGCCGCGTCGCGTGCGGAGACGTCCGGGAAGTCGGGGTCCTGTCCGACATCGTCGGTGAAGCGCCACGAGCGCGCGCATTTTTCGCCCGACGCCCGCTTGAAGACGACCCCGACGCCCTTCACGTCGTCCAGCACGAACGCCCCTTCCGGCGCCGCGCCCTCGACGATTTCGATTCCGCTGGTGATCGAGATTTCGGCCATGTCGCGGTCGGCGATTGCTGCCAGCAGGTCGGCATCGGAAACGTATACCACCGGCGCCGCTTCAAGCGAGGAGCCGATGGTCTTGTTCTTGCGTTCGATTTCGAGCGCGCCGGTGACGACGCGGCGGACCTGGCGTACCTTGCGCCACTTTTCCGCCAGCGCCGCATCGCGCCACTCGGCGGGCACCGCGTTGAACTGCTGGAGATGCACCGACACCGCGTCCGGGTAGCGCTCCAGCCAGGCTTCCTCGCAGGTGAAGGGCAGCATCGGCGCGAGCCACTTGACCAGATTGTCGAACAGCTTGCGCACGACCACAATCGCCGCCTTGCGCCGCGTGCTCGACGGCGCGTCGCAATAGAGCGCGTCCTTGCGGATGTCGAAGTAGAAGGCCGAGAGCTCGACGACCATGAAGTCGATCAGCGCGCGGGTGATGCGCTTGAAGTCGAACGCGTCGTAGCCCTTGCGCACGACCTCGTCGAGTTCGGCGATCCGGTGCAGCATCAGCCGCTCGAGTTCCGGCATGTCGGCGAACGCGACATCCTCGCCCTCGTCATGGGCAAGCGTGCCGAGCATCCAGCGGATCGTGTTGCGCAGTTTGCGGTAGGCGTCGATATTGGTCTGCAGCACGTTCTTGCCGAGCCGCTGGTCTTCCCAATAGTCGGTCGTCATCACCCACAGGCGCAGAATATCAGCACCGGACTTCGACATCACGTCCTGCGGCGTGACCGTATTTCCCAATGATTTCGACATCTTGCGGCCGTCTTCGTCCATGGTGAATCCATGGGTGACGACGGTGTCGTAGGGCGCGCGGCCGCGCGTTCCGCAGCTTTCCAGAAGCGAGGAATGGAACCAGCCGCGATGCTGGTCGGAGCCTTCCAGATAGACGTCGGCCGGCCATTTCAGGTCCGGACGATCCTCCAGCGTAAAGGTATGGGTCGAGCCCGAATCGAACCAGACGTCGAGAATGTCGGTGACCATCGTCCACGGCTCGTTCGCCTTGGCCCCGAGGAAGCGCTCGCGTGCGCCCTCGGCGAACCAGGCGTCCGCTCCCTCCGCCTCGAAGGCGTCGAGGATGCACTTGTTGACGGCTTCGTCGATCAGCACCTCGCCATTCTCGTCGGCAAAGACGCAGATCGGCACGCCCCAGGCGCGCTGGCGCGACAGCACCCAGTCGGGCCGATCCTCGATCATCGCGCGCAGCCGCGTCTGGCCGGCGGCGGGCACGAAGCGGGTATCGTCGATCGCCTTGAGCGCGCGGGAGCGCAAGGTCGTGCCGTCGCCCAGTTCCTTGTCCATATGGACGAACCATTGCGGCGTGTTGCGGAAGATCACCGGCTTCTTGGAGCGCCAGGAATGCGGATAGGAGTGCTTCAAACGGCCGCGCGCGAAGAGCATGTTCGCGGCGATCAGCGCCTCGATGACGGCCTTGTTGGCGTCGCCCTTCTTGCCGTTGTCGTCGATGACGCGCGCCGCGCCGCCCTCGCGATCCGGCCCGAAGCCCGGCGCGTCCTTGGTGAAGAACCCGGCGTCGTCGACGGTGAAGGGGATCTTGGTCGGAATGCCGCGCGCCTCCAGATCGCGCACGCCATCCATCCACGCGTCGAAATCCTCGCGGCCATGGCCCGGCGCGGTGTGGACGAAGCCCGTGCCGGCGTCGTCGGTGACGTGATCGCCGGGAAGCATGGGCACGGGGAAATCGTAGCCGCCGCCGAGGCCTTTGAGCGGATGCGAAAGCAGCATCGTACCAAGAGCTGCTGTCGGAACGTTGCGCAGGCGCTTGAAGCCCAGCTTGGCCTTCGCGAACGATTCTTCGGCAAGCGCGTCGGCAAAGATCAACTTCTCGCTGGCCTGTGGGCCGAATTCGTTCTCGGCGGAGGTCACCTCGTAAAGGCCATAGGAGATACGCGGCGAAAAGGCGACGGCACGATTACCCGGGATGGTCCACGGCGTCGTCGTCCAGATGACAACGTTGCTGTCATGCAAATCGGTGAACTGCTCTTGCAGACCGGTCGAAATCTCATCGCGTTCTGAATCGCTGCGCGGGGCATGAGCTCCAGACGTCAGAAAGACATTATCGAACTTCGCTACCGGAAACTTCACCCAAACCGTATCGCTCTCATAATCCTGATACTCGACCTCGGCCTCGGCCAGCGCCGTGCGCTCGACCACGCTCCACATCACCGGCTTCGACCCGCGATAGAGCTGGCCCGAACTTGCGAACTTCAAGAGTTCCCCGGCGATCCGCGCCTCGGCGTGGAAATTCATCGTCGTGTATGGCTTGTCGAAATCGCCCTCGACGCCGAGGCGCTTGAACTCCTCGGCCTGCACGTCGATCCATTTCTGCGCGAATTCGCGGCATTCGCGGCGGAACTCGTTGACCGGCACCTGGTCCTTGTCGAGCCCCTTGGCGCGATACTGCTCCTCGATCTTCCATTCGATCGGCAGGCCGTGGCAGTCCCAGCCGGGCACGTAGTTGGAATCGTAGCCGCGCATCTGAAACGAGCGGGTGATCACGTCCTTCAGGATCTTGTTCAGCGCATGGCCGATATGGATGTTGCCGTTCGCATAGGGCGGGCCGTCGTGAAGCACGAAGAGCGGACGGCCCTCGGCCTCCTTCCGCAACTTTTTGTAGAGCCCCATCTCCTGCCAGCGGGCCACGATCTGGGGCTCCTTTTCGGGCAGGCCCGCGCGCATCGGAAACTGCGTCTGCGGCAGGTAAAGCGTCTTCGAATAGTCGATCTTCTCGGCAGCGTCGGTCATCGTCATGGCCCTGTGGCGAACGGCTAGGTTCGCGCGTCAATCAATGTCGGTAAGGGGTGCGCGCGCAAGGGGCGGCGCGGCAAACGGCAGCAAACCCGGACCGTCCGGCAGCCATCAGGCCACCCGGACAGCCGGGCCAATAATTCGTATCGTCCGCGCGATCATGGTCGGCAATTCAGACATCGACCGCGCTTTTAGCGGAGGCGTGGACGGGAATAAAGGGGTTTTCCTTCCAGCCGACCGAGGTGAGGCACCGGCGCTCCCCCTCTCCGCCTCACTGCGTTCGGCACCTCTCCCCCGAAGGGGGCGAGGAACCCAAGCTGGATAAGCGCCGGCCTTGCGGCAGCGCTTCCTCGCCCCCTTCGGGGGAGAGGTGTCGAGGCGAAGCCGAGACGGAGAGGGGGTCTCCAGCCGGACTCCCCTTCCCCGAAATTCTCAGAGCGAAAAATCGAACCGATACGTCGCCGATACGCCGATCATGAACTGGTTCTCGTCGCCGCGCTCGCGCACTAGGCTCGAATCCGCCGCCGGGCCGACAAGGCGCGAATATTCGCCGAAGAGGCTCGTCTCGATCGTGTCGGTCACGTCCCACTTGATCGCGGCGCCGACGCCGACCGAGCGGAAGCCGCCTTCGGGCGTGTAGGGGGCGAGGCCGGAGGCCAGCGATTCGGATGCCGAGACGCCATAATAGGCGTCGAAATAGTCGCTCGACGCCATCGAGACGCGCGGGCCGGCCGAAATCTGCACCGTGGGCGAAAGGTTCATGAAGGCGTCGGCGGAAAGGTCGGCGACGAGGCCGTCATGCGCGCGGATGCCGTGGCGCACTTCGCCGCGCACGCGCAGCCAGTCGGTCGGGTAGACCTCCGCGAAACCGCCGAGTTCGACGCCGAAGCGGATCGGGTCGAGGCCGACGAGATCGTCCGAATCGCCGCCGTCGCGCTCGAAGACGAGCTTGCCCGTCGGACCGGCGCGGACGACACCGTTGTCGAACAGGCCGATGGAGATGTTGTCGTTGCGCGAGGAAAAGCGCCGCTCGGTGCCCTGGCGGCCGAAGGAGACAATCGGCTGGGCGACGAAGCGATGCTTGTCGTCGCCTTCATATTCGGGAAGCGAAATCGCCGCGACGCCGAGCGTCAGGCTCCAGTCGCCGGAAAACCAGCCCGATTGCGCGAGCGAAGGCGTCGCCAGCATGGTCGAGACGGAAAGAACCAGACCGGCAACTGCAAATTTCGACATTCTCGATCTCCTCGCCGCGCACGTCACGCGTTCAACCGCCCATGCCCGCTACGAGGCACCTTCACAAGTAAACAAATGTTTAGAGCGCGGCGAAGTGGAGCGCCGCGTCGAGTTCGCCCACCGGCTGTGCCTTTTCCATCACGGCGCGTGCCTCCTCCTCGTCGCGCTTCATCTGCGCGGTCAGCGCGTCGAGCCCGTCGAACTTCTCCTCGCCGCGCAGCCGGGCGAAGAAGCCGACCTGGCAGGTCTCGCCGTAGAGATTGCCGGAAAAGTCGAACAGGAAGGTCTCGAGCAGCGGCGCGCCGTTCTCGGCAACGGTCGGCCGCCGGCCGAAGCTCGCAACGCCGTCATGAAGCGCGCCATCCGCCCGCTTCATCCTTACGGCATAGATGCCATGGGCAAGACGCACGTCCGGCGAAAGCACCATGTTCGCGGTCGGGTAGCCCAGCGTGCGGCCGAGCTTCTCGCCGCCGACGATCTTCGCCTCGACGGCAAAACGATAGCCGAGCAGGCCGGCGGCCTCCGCCACCTCGCCCTCGGCCAGCAATTCGCGGATGCGGCTCGACGAGACGATCTCCGCGCCCTCGTCCCGAAAGGCGTCGACCAGCGTGACGCCGAAGCCGTGGCGCCCGCCCGCCTCCATCAGGTAGGCCGGGCCGCCGGAGCGCGCCTTGCCGAAGTGGAAATCGAAGCCGGTCACCGCATGGGCGATGCCGAGCCGTTCCACGAGGATCGTCGCGACGAACTCCTCGGCGGACAACTCGGCGAAGTCCTTGTCGAAGCGCTGCTCGACCATGCCGTCGAACCCGCAGACTTCCAGAAGCCGCGCCTTCATCGCCGACGAGGTCAGGCGAAAGAGCGGAATGTCGGGCCGAAAAAGCGTGCGCGGATGCGGGTCGAAGGTCAGCACCAGCGCCGGCGCGCCGAGCCGCCGCGCTTCCTCCAGCGCCCGGTCGAGCACGGCGCGGTGGCCGCGATGGACGCCGTCGAAATTGCCGATCGCGACGACCGCGCCGCGCAGGCGTTCAGGCAGCGCATCGCTTCCGCAGATGTGGGCGAAGTCGCCGGGCATGGGTTCAGCGTAAACGCGGGATGGAGGCCACGGGCGCATAGCCGTGGCTGTCGAGGAAGGTCGCGAGGCGCGCCACGTCCGGCGCCCCGTCGGCATCGTATTCGCGGGCGTGGATGCCGGCGGTGACGAACAGAATGTCGATGTCGTTCGACACCGCGCCCTTGACGTCGGTCATCACGCCGTCGCCGATCGCCAGCACGTCGCGCGGTTTGACCTGCCGGCCAAGCGCCTGCGCGGCGAGGATGAGGGCGGCGACGTAAATCGGCTGGTGTGGCTTGCCGGCGACGAACGAGCGGCCGCCAAGCTGCGCGTAGTCGCGGGCAAGCGCGCCGGCGCACCAGACCAGCTTGTCGCCGCGCTCCACCACGATGTCGGGATTGGCGCAGATGAAGGGCAAGTCGCGCGAGCGGAAGCGCCGCAGCATCTGCGCATAGTCTTCGGGCGTCTCGGTCTCGTCGTCGAACATGCCGGTGCACACGACGCCCGACGCCTCCTGCTCTTCGACGAGTTCGACGTCGAGCCCGTCATAGAGCGAGAGGTCGCGGTCGAGGCCGAGATGGAAGATGCGGCGCGGACCTTCGGCGATCAGGTCGCGCGTCACGTCGCCGGAGGTGACGAGATAGTCCCAGCAGTCGCGCGGCACGCCGATCGCGGCCAACTGGTCCTCCACGTCGTCGCGCACGCGCGGCGAATTGGTGATGAGGATGACGACCTTGCCCTTCTGGCGGGCGCGCTTCAGTGCCGCACACGCATCCGGAAAGGGGTCGACGCCATTGTGGACCACGCCCCAGACATCGCTCAAAATGACGGAATAGCCGTCGGCAAGGTCGTCCAGCGTGTCGATCAGATTGGGCATTTCAGGCTCGTCGGCGCGATTGAAGTTGGCCTCGCATCTAGCGGAACGCCGCGCCCGAGTCACCCGCTTTCAAGTCGCCTCGATGCCGTAGCGCTCGACGAGTTCGGGCTGGATCAGCTTCGCATGGACCGCCAGCAGCAGTAGCTGCGCGTCCATCCCCTCGCCTGCTTCCAGCGCCTTTTCCACACGCGCCTCGATCGCTTCCAGTCGTTCGCCGCCATGCACGGCCTCGAAGGCGTTGGCGCCCATCACCGAATAGCCGAATATCTCGGCCACCGCCGGATAGGCTTCCGGCATCTCGTCGATGCCGTGGTCCTTCATCAGATTGACGATGGTCATCTTAACGCCTTCGGGCACGAGCGCGGGATGCAGGTCCACCCCGCGCAGCGCCGCGTCGAGCTGGCGCAGGTCGGACGAGCGGCCGAACATTCCGAAAAAGCCGAAGGAGGATCGTCTTCGCGTTGCCAGCTTCTTGACTCCCGTTTGCGGCGGGCCTATCTCACCGGCCAGTTGGCACTCACCAGATGCGAGTGCTAACGAAGTCCGGTTCTCCGGACGGAGGGAACCCCTACCATCATCCGTATCGAGGATCAAAGTCACATGACACAGTCGACGTTCCGCCCGCTTCACGACCGCGTGGTTGTCCGCCGGGTCG